>Ga0315273_10000346_pt1 | contig 47029 bp, 39 predicted proteins | sample YL17G02_0_MG_FD_205753 | JGI IMG/M metagenome (GOLD analysis project Ga0315273, IMG submission 205753) | Sediment microbial communities from Yellowstone Lake, YNP, Wyoming, USA - YL17G02_0 | ecosystem: Environmental > Aquatic > Freshwater > Lake > Sediment | place: USA: Wyoming | collected...
CTACATGAAGAAGAAGGTCGAGTTCCCGGACACCGGCAAGTACAACGCCGGCCAGAAGCTCATGTACTGGTCGATGGTCCCGATCATCGCCATCCTCTTCCTGACCGGCATCACCATGTGGCAGCCCTGGTTCGCGAACGCCTTCCCGGCACCGCTCCGCCGCGTCACCAGCCTGCTGCACGCCGTCTCCGCCTTCGTGATGTTCATCGGGATCGGCATTCACTGGTACGCGGCCTACTGGACCCGGGGCTCGATCCGCGCCATGGTCCGGGGCACGGTGACGAAGGCCTGGGCCCGCTTCCACCACCCGGCCTGGTTCCGCCAGATCACCGGGGGCAAGGATCGATGAGCGGGGAAGCGCCCGGCCTGCCGGGCGACGTCGTCTATCTGAAGTTGCCGCGCCCGGCCGATCTCTTCGAGGGCCGGGCGCGCCGCTTTCTGGAACTCGCCCCCGGGAATCCCATGGGCGACTTCCTGGAGGCACTGGCCTCGGTGGCCGCCGCCCAGGCCCGCCTGGTGGGGCGCGTGCCGCCGGCCACGGTTGGCGCCGAGATCGCCACAACCGTGCCGCTTCGCGCCGCGACCTGGACGCGCAATGCGGCCTGGCGCGACGTGCTCGCCGGCCTGGTCGAGGAACTGCTGGGGCGAGAATGGCCCGCGCCGGCCTCCCAGGCGCTCCGCCGCCTCGCCAGCGCCCGGCCGGAGGATCTGGAGGCCATGGCCGACGGGGTGCTCCGTGGCACGCCTGCCTCGGCCGACCTGGCCGCCGCCCCGTTCGTCGGGGCCGCACTTCAAGTCTACTTCGCGGCGCTCGCCGCCGGGCTCCCGGCCGACCGCCTGGAGCGCAGCCAGAGCGGCTGCCCGGTCTGCGACTCGCCTCCCGTGGCCGGGGTGGTCCTGGGTGACGACAAGCTGCGCTACCTCTGCTGCTCGCTGTGTGGCTCCGAGTGGAACCTGACCCGCATCCAGTGCTGGAACTGCCGGAACACGGGCGGCATCCGCTTCCTCGAGGTGGCAGGCGACCAGGGGGGGCTCAAGGCCGAGGCCTGCGCGGCCTGCGGGGCCTACCTCAAGCTCTTCTACCGGGACCGGATGCCGTCGGTCGAGCCGATGGCCGACGACGTGGCCTCGCTCACCCTCGACCTGCTCGCGGCGCAGGACGGCTGGGCGCGCAGCGGGGTCAACCTGTTCCTCCTCGGCGGCGGCGAGGGGTAGCCAGAACGTGCGGAGCCGAGTTCCGGACCTCTCCCGGCGCTGCCCGGGGTGCTTCTTTCCGCCCAGTCACTGCCTGTGCGCCGAGACCCCGCGCGTGGAGAACCGGACCCGCGTGTTCGTGCTCCGCCACTGGCAGGAGCGGGTGCGAACCACCAACTCGGGCCGGTGGGCGGCGCTCTCGCTCTCCCGCTGCGAGATCGTGGACCACGCCGTACCGGGCGAACCGCTCGACTTCTCGCGCATTCCCACCTCCGGCGCCGCGGTCCTCTTCCCCTCTCCAGCCGGCGGGATCCCATCGCCGCTGCCGCAGACGCTGGTGGTGCTCGATGCCACATGGTCCCAGGCCCGGCGCATGCTTCAGCGAATCCCCGAGCTGCAGACCCTGCCGCGCCTCTCGCTCCCCGGGGCTCTGGCGGAGAGGCTCCGCCAACCCACCGTGAAGGGCGGGATGTCCACCATCGAGGCGCTGGCCGCCGCGCTGGATCTCCTGGGGGATGCCGAGGCGGCCGGCGCGCTCACGCACACGTGGCGGCTGGCGGTGGAGCGCGGGCTGTCCCTCCGCCGGTCGAGCCAGCTCCGGGACGCCATGCGCGCCGGGTTCTCTGCCCCGTGAGGTCGCCGGCATTCCAGCGAGCCGCCTGGCTTCCCGGGCCGCACCTCGGAACCGTCTACGCGAGCGTGGCCCGGCCATTGCCACGCCCCCGGTTCCGCCGGGAGCGCTGGGATCTCCCCGACGGCGACTTCGTCGACGTGGACCGGCTCGACGGGGCCAGTGGGCGCGCCCCGGTCCTGGTGATCTCGCACGGCCTCGAGGGCAGCTCCCGGGCCTCCTACGTGCGCGGGCTGGCCGCAGCGGCCTCCCGGCGCGGCTTCGCGGTCGCGGCCTGGAACTTCCGCGGCTGTTCCGGGGAGCCCAACCGGCTGCTCCGGCAGTACCACTCCGGCGACACCGGCGATCTTGGGGCGATCGTGGACCGCCTGTCCGCCGAGGACCCGGACCGTTCCATCGCGCTGGCCGGCTTCTCGCTCGGCGGCAACCAGCTCGTGAAATGGCTCGGCGAGCGCGGCGACGACCTGCCTGCCGCCGTGCGCTCGGCGGTGGCCATCTCCGTCCCCTTCGACCTCGCCCTCTGTGCCACGGCCCTCGACGGCCCGGGGTTCTGGCCGTGGGTCTACCGGGAGCGATTCCTCCGCCGCCTGCGTCGCAAGGCCCTTCGCAAGGCCGCCGATCACCCGGGACGCATCGACGCCGACGCGGTCCGGAGGACCACCACCTTCTCGGGCTACGACGGCCTCGTGACGGCGCCCCTTCATGGCTTCGAGAGCGCGGAGGACTACTGGACCCGGTCGAGCTCGGCCCAGTTCGTGGCCGGGGTTCGCCGCCCGCTGCTGCTTCTCTCCGCCGACGACGACCCGCTGGTGTCGCCCCGTTCACTGCCAGTCGAGGCAGCTGCCCGCAACCAGGCGGTGACGCTGGAGGTCACGTCCGGCGGCGGCCACGTGGCCTTCGTCTCCGGAGCGCCCTGGCGCCCCCGTTTCTGGGCGGAGGAGCGGGCGATGGACTTTCTCGCCGGTTGCCTGGACGGCGCACGCGCCTGATCAAGGGACGAGCAGCACCTTCCCGACGTTGGCCCGCTCGTGCAACCGCTGGTGGGCCCGGGCCGCTTCCTGGAACGGGAAGGTGGAGTCGACGCGTGGCCGGATGCGCCCCTCGCGGAAGAGCGCGAGCAGTGCCTCGATCTCGCCCAGCACCATCTCCGGCTCACCCCAGAGGTGCCCCATGTTGATGCCCGCGACTCCCCGATTGTCCTCCATGAGCTTGAGCGGCGAGAAGCGGGGGATCGAGAGGAACTCCCGGGCCACGTGGACGAGGGAACGGCGCGGCCCGGGCGCCATGTTGGCGAAGCCGCAGGTGACGAGCAGGCCCGCCGGCCGGAGCAAGGCGTAGCCCTTCTTCCAGTCGTCCCCGCCCAGCGCGTCGAGGACCAGGTCCACCCCTCGCCCCCCGGTGAGCTGGCGCACCTCCGCTGCGTAGTCCTGGCTCCGGTAGTCGATGGCGTGGTCGCACCCCTCCTCGCGGATGGCGGCGTGCTTGGCTGCCGAGGCGGTCCCGAAGACGGTCACGCCGGGCACGGTGCGGGCCAGCTGGATGGCAGCGATGCCCACGCCCCCCGCGGCCATGTGGACGAGCACCGACTGCCCCCGCGACAGGTGGCCGACGCGGAAGAGCGCGTGGTATGCGGTCACGTAGTTCACCGGGAGCGCAGCCCCCTGCTCGAAGGTCATCTGGGGAGGCATGGCGAGCGCGTGGGACGCCGGGAGCACGACCGCCTCGGCGTGCCCGCCGAAGCGGACGAACGCCAGCACGCGGTCGCCGGGGGATGGCGCGCTCACCCCCGTGCCGACCGCGTCCACCACCCCTGCCACCTCGAAGCCGACGACGGCGGGCAGTCTTGGCGCGTCGGGGTAGAGCCCCATCCGCGCCATCAACTCGGCGAAGTTGAGCCCCGCCGCCTTGACCCGGATGCGGACCTGGCCCGGACCCGGCATCGGGTCCGGCGTCTCCCGCACCTCCAGCACCTCCGGCCCTCCGTGGCGGGTGATCCAGACCGATCTCATGGACTGCCTCCTCCGGGCTCATATCCCCTCGCCTTTCGCGGCGCCCGCATCGTGGCGACGGGACGCCGGGGGCGGTACGCTTCCCCGCCATGATCGACACGCACCCGGGGCGGCGGGAGGTGACCGCGAACGGGCTCCGTCACCACCTCCTGGAGTGGGACGGCGGGGGCAAGACCACGCTGCTCTGCCTCCACGGCTTCCTGGATCTCTCCTGGGGCTTCGCGCCCATCGCGCCGACGCTGGCCGCCGCCGGGTACCACGTGGTCGCCCCGGACCTCCGCGGCCACGGCGACACCGAGTGGGTCGGGGCTGGCGGCTACTACTATTTCATGGACTACCTCCACGACGTCGCCGACCTGGTGGACACCGTCGCCCGGGAGGACCTGGTGCTGCTGGGGCACTCCATGGGCGGCTCCATCGCGTCGCTCTTCGCGGGAGTCTTTCCGGAGCGCCCTCGGCGGATCGTGGTGATGGAAGGGATGCGACTGCCCGAGCAGCCCGCCGAGGACCTGCCTGGCCGGGCGGTGGACTGGATCCACGGAGTCCGACGCGCGCGAAAGCGTGGACGGCGCGGGCTGCCCGACCTGGACGCGTGCGCTGCACGCATCCGCCAGTTCGATCCCCTCTGCCCGCCCGACGTGGCCCATTTCCTCGCCGAGCACGGCACCTTGCCGGTCCCCGGAGGTCGCGCCTTCAAGCACGACCCGGTGCACGTGACCCGGGGGCCGTATCCTTTCCGCCTGGAGCAGTGGATGCAGTACTGGAGGGCCGTCCGCTGTCCGGTGCTCCTCCTCGAAGGGGAGCGGACCGAGCTGCCGCCGCCGCCCGACATGGCGGAGCGGGCGGCGTGCCTGCGCGACGTCCGAACCCGGGTCGTCCCGCGGGCCGGCCACATGATGATGCGTCACGAGCCGGCGGCGGTGGCCTCGGCGGTTCTCGAGTTCCTGCGGGAGGTGTAGACGTGCTCCGTCACCGATTCTCATTCCTCGCCGCCAGCCACGCCCCGACTGTCGGTGAGATCCGTTCCCAGAGCGCGACATCCTGCCCGAGCCGCTCGAGCGTCTGCGCGATCCCTTGCCGCGCCGCAGGCACGTCGTTCGCGGCGAAAAAGGCCCGCGCCTCCTCCAGTTGCTGCCGGGTCGTGAGCGATCCGATGCCCTCCACCACCCGTCGAAGCATGAGTGGTGCGTCGGAGAGCCGGGCCCGAAAAGGCGTCCAACGCTCCCGGAGCAGCCCCCAGAAGGCCCCTGCAGCGGCACGGTTGCCGAGGAGCGCGCCCGAGAAGATGGCCAGGTCCTGCAGCGGCACCTCGTCGCCGAACGGGATCTCGGCGGCGAGAAGCGCCAGATCGGGCGCTTCGAAGAGGGCCACGCCCATCCGGTAGCGCTTCTGCAGCGCGGGATCCTTCTCCTCGCGGGCAAGCCGGCGAAACTGCTCGAAGCGAGCCGGCGTGCCGTCCCGGGCGGCCGCGGCCACGGCGGCGTCGTGCAGGTTGGCCTCGAGGGCGTCCCGATCGCCTTCGAGGAACCGGTCGAGGCGGCCGACCAGGGCCGAGGACGTCGCCGCGTCGCGAGCGACGAGCGCCAGGCCGCGCGCCAGCGCGGATCGCCGCAACCGCGCCTCGCCGTCGTCGCTGGCCGGTGCGTCGAGCCCGGCCCGGTCGAGAGCTGGGCGAAGCAGGGAGGCCGCGAAGGTCCGGAAGTGGGCCCTCGCGTCGGCGTCGGGAAGCCGGTGCTCGACCGCGGCAAGCCGCCCCACCAGCTCGTCGAGGACCGCTCGGTCCTCCTCCCCTGCGAAGGCCGCGAGCAGGTCGAGGAAGGGCTCGGGCGCGCGGATGCCGGCGCGGAGCAGCGCCCACTCGTCGGAGAGGAGCGCGATCCGCTCCTCGGGGCGCAGGTCCCGGAGGTGGCGACCGAGCGCGGCACGGTCCGCGTCGGCGTGATCGACCCGGTAGAAGCCGGTCGAGCCGGCGTTTCCGTGGACCCAGCGGACCGGGCCGACGGTGTCGAACTCCACCTCGGCGTCGGCCTCGCGCAGGAGCAGGCGCTGGTCGTGGATTCCCCGATCGTCGGCGAAGCGGAGCACCACCGGAACCGGCCAGAGCCCGGGAGCCTCGGCGCCGGGCTCGGAGAGAAAACGCCGCTGGGCAAGGCGCACCTTCGAGCCGTCCCGCGTGAGCGAGACGAGCGGGTAGCCGGGCTGCCGGATCCAGGACGTTGCCAGTTCCAGCACCGGCTGCCCGGATGCCTCCTGCAAGGCCGACCAGAGGTCGTCGGCCACGGCGTTTCCGCGCGCGAAGCGCCCCATGTAGAGCCGGATGCCCTCCCGGAAGGGAACCTCGCCGAGCCAGGCCTCGATCATGCGGAGCACCGCCCCGCCCTTCTCGTAGGTGATGAGGTCGAAGGCCTCTCCCATGTCCTCCGGGTTCTTCACCTCGGCGTGGATGGGGTGGGTGGAGCGGAGCGCGTCGAGCCCCAGCGCCGCCGCCTTGCCCTGGTCGAAGTCGAGCCAGATGCGCCACTCCGGCTTCCAGCCGGCCACGATCTTGTAGGCCATCCAGGTGGCGAAGGACTCGTTCAGCCACAGGTCGTCCCACCAGCGCATGGTCACCCAGTTGCCGAACCACTGGTGGGCGAGCTCATGGGTCACCACCTCGGCGACGCGCTTCTTCACGGGAAGTGACGCCGTGGCGGGATCGAGCAGCAGCGCGGTCTCCCGGTAGGTGATCAGGCCGGCATTCTCCATGGCGCCGAACTCGAAGTCGGGAAGCCCCACCTGGTCCAGCTTTCCGAAGGCGTAGGGCACGCCGAAGTAGTCCTCGAGGCGCGGGAGCACCGCGGTGGCGGCCTCCTGGCCGAAGGCGGTGAGGTCGGACTTCCGGGGAATCGCCCAGGTGCGGACCGGCACTCCGCGGACCTCTTCCTCCGGGCCGGAAGCCATCGCACCGACCACCAGCGCCACCAGGTAGGTCGGGAGCGGCGGGGTCTCGGCGAAGGTCACCACGTCCCGGTCGCCGCGGACCTCGCGCCGCAGCTCCCGTCCGTTCGAGAGGGCCACCGATCCCGTCGGCACCTCGAGCGTCAGGGCCCAGGGCGCCTTGAATCCCGGCTCGTCGAGGCACGGAAAGACGCGGCGGGCGTCGGAGGCCTCGAACTGGGTCGCCGCGAGCGGCCCGGCCCGGTACAGGCCGCGAAGGCCCGCGCTGAAGTCGCCCTCCCAGGCCACCTCGACCTCGACGGTCCCCGCGGGGAGGGGGGTGCCGGTGGAGAGGAGCACGGTCTCGCTCGCCGGGAAGTGCTCGACGCTCGCGGTTCTCGTGGCACCCCCGGTTCGCAGGGACGCTCGCGCCATCCGGAGCCCGGCGGCGTGGAGCGCGATCCCCTCCGCCGGGGCGTCGAGCGACAGCCCGATGTGGATCTCGCCGTGGAAGGAGCGCCCCTCCGGGTCGATCGACAGAAGCGCGTCGTACCGGACCGGGCGGATCGCCTCGGGCAGCCGGAAATTCCGTTCGGTGGGGGGGGTCGCCATGGGTGTCCTCCGGGTCGCGAGGTCGTTTACTTGCCGGATGGCGCGGGGGCCAGCGGAAACCTCACCGGAAGAGCGGTATCCTGGCTCGCGGGAGAGGCCGTGAGAGCGATGGTGTTCGAGGCGCCGGGAGCGGCGCTCGCCGTGGTGGAGCGCCCGGACCCGTCGCCGGGCCCGGGAGAGGTCCTCGTCGCCGTCGCCGCCTGCGGCGTCTGCCGCACCGACCTCCACGTCCTGGATGGCGACCTCCCCTTTCCCGGCCATCCGGTGGTTCCCGGCCACGAGGTGGTTGGGCGGGTCGTGAAGGTCGGACCGGGGGCGACGCGGTTTCGCCTGGGAGATCGCGTCGGCATCCCCTGGCTGGGATCCACGTGCGGGACGTGCACCTTCTGCCGCTCCGGCCGGGAGAACCTCTGCGGCCGGGCCCGCTTCACCGGCTACCACCTCGACGGCGGCTACGCGGAGCTGGCCGTGGCCGACGAGCGCTTCACCTTTCCCCTGCCGGACGGATACAGCGACGTCGAGGCGGCGCCGCTGCTCTGCGCCGGTCTCATCGGTTACCGGAGCTGGAAGCCGCTTCGCGAGGTTCGACGGCTCGGGATCTACGGCTTCGGCGCGGCGGGGCACATCGTGGCCCAGCTGGCGCGCCACGCCGGGCAGGAAGTCTTCGCGTTCACGCGGAGCGGAAGGGGAGCCTCGGCCGACCTGGCCCGCCGGCTCGGGGCGTCCTGGGTCGGGGCCTCGACGGAGCCGCCCCCGGAACCGCTCGATGCAGCGCTGATCTTCGCGCCAGTCGGCGATCTCGTCCCGGCCGCGCTGCGAGCCGTGGCCTGCGGCGGCACGGTGGTCTGCGCGGGGATCCACATGAGCGACATCCCGTCCTTCCCCTACTCCATCCTGTGGGGCGAGCGGGCGGTGCGGTCCGTCGCCAACTTGACCCGGGCGGATGGGGACGAGTTCCTGGCACTGGCGCCGCGCATCCCGGTCCGGACCGAGGTCGAGGCCCGCCCGCTCGCTCGGGCGAACGAGGCCCTCGCCGACCTGCGCGGCGGCCGGGTCCGAGGCGCCCTCGTGCTCGTTCCGTGAAGTTGAATCCCTGGTACTCCGCCCGCGTCCAAGGAATCGGCGCCGCCCCCGATCCCGGGCCTCCGGCGTTGCGGAGATCCCTCCATGAGCCGCCTCGCCCTGGCCCTGCTGCTCGCCACCCCGCTCGCCGCCGCCGCGCAGTATCCACCCCCGTACCGCTTCCCGCCGCCGCCCCCTCCTCCACCTCCGGCTTACGTCGCCCCCTGGGGTCCTCCGCTCAGCCCCTTCTACTTCAACCTCGGCCTCGGTTACGGCAACGGGGGCACCTACCGGGACGGCTACTGGACGCCGCTCTCCGCCTACGGCGGCTCCGGGGGCCTTGCCTACCACGTCGAGGCCGGCGCGCGACTCATGCCCCAGCTGCTGCTGGGCTTCGACCTGACCGGGCTCAGCACCTTCGGAGACGCCGCCTACGGGGGGAGCGCTGGCGTCACCCTCATCAACTACGACGCCGTGGCGACGCTCTTCCCGTTCGTGCGCGGCTTCTTCCTTCGGGGCGGCGCAGGGCTCTCCACGCTCACGGTCTCGGCACCGGTCCCGGGCCTGGTCGGCGTCAGCTACCTCGGCACCAACGTGCTCCTCGGTGCCGGCTGGGCCTTGCCGGTGGCGGTTCCTCTCCATGTCACGCTGGGCATGGACTGGGCCCACCAGTTCTTCGGAGCCGCCGAGGTGACCGGCTCGAGCGTCTGGATGATGCGCCTCGGTCTCGGCTGGTACTGACGGTGTGGTCTTCGAGTGGGCGGGACCCACCGGGGCCACTTCCGGAGCGGGATCGGGACACGGTGGCCAGCGGCGGACTTGTACCGGTCGTCACCGGCGGGGGACCTGCTCCTGTCTCCAGATCGCGTAGGCGCCGAGGGCCAGCAACGGGTCGAGGATGGCGAACGGCAACACCAGCCCGGGAGGCGCCGTCCCCAGCAACCACAGCGGCACCAGGAGCACCGGAACCAGCAGCCGATCGACAACGGTGGAGAGCCCGAAGGAGTCGGCCCGGGTCCGTCCTCCCATCACGTAGAACCAGCCGAGGATCGCCACCGCGACGCCGACCAGTCGCGCCAGGCTGTCCTCGTAGCCGGTCAAGTGGTCGAGGAAGAACAACCGCATCAGCACGGCCGCAGGCAGCACGTAGATCGCCGCGCCGATCGCCAGGTACAGAAGGCCGTTGGCAACGATGTAGCGGGAAAGCCTGGAGTGTGGACCGGCCGGTTGGCTCCAGAGTGCAGACCAGAATGACCTTGGGTCGCCCATGGCCGGCATCGTCGCCCGGCCTGACCCCCGGCGTCTACCCTGGCAGCGTGGTGGCGGGCAAGCGGCGCGGACCTCGGGGCTGCCGTGCGTCCCTGCTTCGATGACTGGGTCCCACGACGGTGGACTGGTACATTCTTCCTGCAAGATCGTGCGTTGCCGCCGGTTCGGGGCCGCCGCGGGATCCCCGAGAGGAATGCTCGATGCTTTGCAGGACGTGCGGCTCGTGTTCACTCCAGCCGTCTCGGCCGACTGGGCCGCTCGAGGCGATGCTCCAGACCGCGACCGCCACCCGATACTACGAGTGCATGGCTTGCGGCTCGCGCCGGCGGCATCCCCGGGGGCCGAAGGAACCGGCGCAACCGGGGCGAGATCGCCTCGTCTACGTGGCGCTCCTGGTCGTCCTGGGAGGCCTCCTCTACCTGGTGACGAGGATGTAGCAGTGCGTTGCCAGGAGTCCTCCGCGTGGCGCGCGTCGACGGGCCGTCCAGGGCTTCCGCCGACGTTCAGGTGGCTTGCCGCTGCCTCTTCCCATACTCCTTGTCCAGGTAGAGCGCGGCGCTCGACTTGTCACCGATCATCCTCAGCTTCTCGACGATCTCCTGGACGCCCGCCTCCTCCTCCACCTGCTCGGAGACGAACCACTGCGCGAAGACCTGCGCGGCGGTGTCCTTCTGTGCGAGCGCGGTCCGGTGGAGCTCGTCGATCGACTGGGTGACGTGCCGCTCGTGGTCGAGCACCGCCTCGAAGAGGTTCAGGATCGACCCGAACTCGCGGGGCGGCGCCTTCACCGCACCGATGGCCGGCTGGCCGCCGCGGGTCACGAGGTAGTCGAGCATCTTGTGGGCGTGGTCGAGCTCCTCGAAGTACTGCACGCGCAGCCATCGCCCGAAGCCCTTGTAGGACCACCCGTCGCAGCAGGACGACATGGCGAGGTAGAGGTTGGCGCTGTACAGCTCGGCGGTGACGTGCGCGTTGAGCGCATCCTGCATCTTCTGGCTGATCACAAAGACCTCCCGTTCGCGTGGGTCCGCTGTTTCCTGCTTCTATCCCGGCCTTGTTCCCGGCGCCTTCCCTCTGGGGGACCCCCCACCCGGCGGCAGCATCGCGAACCTGGCCGAGTTATCCGTTCGGGATGGTCCTTGTCACCGGCGCGACGGGCTACGTGGGAGGGCGGCTCGTGCCCCGCCTGCTCCAGGCAGGCCAGCGGGTGCGTGTCCTGGCCCGCGACCCGGCCCGCCTGGCCGGGCGCTCCTGGGCAGAAGGGGTCGAGATCGTCCGGGGGGACGTCCTCGATCCGGCCACCCTCCCACCGGCCTTCGAGGGGGTGGAGGTGGCCTACTACCTCGTCCACAGCATGGGCGCTCACGGCGCCTTCGCGGCCCGGGACGTGGAGGCGGCCAGCGCCTTCGCCGAGGCCGCTCGCGCCGCCGGGGTGAAGCGGATCGTCTACCTGGGTGGGCTGGGCGACCCGGAAGCGGGGCCCTCCGACCACCTGAGATCCCGTCAGGACACCGGCGACGCGCTGCGCAGCGCCGGTGTCCCGGTGACCGAGTTCCGCGCCGCCGTGGTCGTGGGGAGCGGCAGCATCTCCTTCGAGATGATCCGCTGGCTGGTGGAGCGGCTGCCCGTCATGGTCTGTCCACGCTGGGTGTATCAGCGCATCCAGCCCATCGCGATCCACGACGTGCTCTCCTACCTGGTGGCCGCGCCCGGCGTGGCGGAGGCCGCAGGGAAGGTGGTCGAGATCGGCGGCGCCGACGTCCTCACCTACCGGGAGATGATGCTCGGATACGCGAGGAAGCGCGGGCTCCGCCGCCACCTGTTCCCGGTCCCGATCCTCACCCCGCGGCTGTCCTCCCACTGGGTCCGGTGGATGACGCCGGTTCCCTACGCCATCGCCCGGCCGCTCGTCGAGGGGCTCCGCAACGAGGTCGTGGGCCGGGACGATTCGGCCCGACGCCTCTTCCCCGCCATCGAGCACCGGGGCATCCAGGTCGCGTTGCCCCCCGAGCCGCTCTTTCGCTCCTTCACCGGGCTGGGTGGCGAGAGGGGCTGGCTTTACCAGAACCTGGTCCGGCGCGTGGTGGAGCGCGCGCAGACCCTGGCCCCGCTGGCGGCGCCGCAGGCGCTCCCGTGACCCGGGTTCCCCAGGAGCGGATCCGGGCGGCGAACGAGGCGCCGGTCCACCGGGCGGGCCGCTACGTCCTTCTCTGGTCTTCCGCCTTCCGGCGGCGGGGCTGGAGCTTCGCGCTCGACCGGGCGGTGGAGTGGTCGCGGGATCTCTCCCGACCGGTGGTGGTGCTGGAGGCGCTTCGGGCCGGCTACCCCCACGCCAGCGACCGGCTCCACGCGTTCGTGCTCCAGGGGATGGCCGAGGCCGACCGGGCGTACTCCGACGCCGGGATCGGCTACCACCCCCACGTCGAGGCGACGCCGGGCGCCGGGCGCGGGCTCCTGGCGGCGCTCGCCGAGCACGCCTGCGTCGTGGTGGCCGACGACTCCCCCACCTTCTTCCTCCCCCGGATGCTCGCCTCGGCAGCGCCGCGACTTCCTGTGAGGATGGAGGCGGTAGACTCGAACGGCCTCCTTCCCGTTCGCGCGGCGACAGCCACTTTCCTCACGGCCCACGCCTTCCGCCGCTTCCTGCAGCGAGAGTTGCCCGACCGGCTCCACGCCTTCCCGTCGACCGATCCCCTCGACTCCCCTGGGGTCGCGGGGGGATCCGTGCCGGACGAGGTGGCTGCCCGCTGGCCGCGCGCCACCCCGGAGATGCTCAGGGCCACGACCGCCGCCCTTCGCTCGCTCCCCATCGACCACCATGTCGCCCCGGTCCTCGACGCGAACGGAGGCAGCGCAGCCGGCCGCGCGGTCCTCGACTCCTTCCTCTCCGATCGCCTCACCCGCTACGGCGACCGGAGCCACCCCGACGCGGACGGCTCGAGCGGTCTCTCCCCGTGGCTCCACTTCGGCCACGTCTCCACCCACGAGGTGTTCCGGGCGGTGGCGCGGCGGGAAGGCTGGAAGCCCTCCCGGATCGGCACCGACTGGAGCGGCAAGAAGGAGGGGTTCTGGGGCATGAGCCCGGAGGCCGAGGCCTTCCTCGACGAGCTCATCACCTGGCGGGAGCTGGGCTTCAACATGCTCTTGCGCCGCCCCGAGGCCGCCCACGACTTCGACACCTTGCCGCCCTGGGCCATCCGGACGCTCGACGCCCACGCCGGCGACCCTCGCGATCCGCTCTACGACCGGGATATCCTGGAGCGAGCCGCGACCCACGACGAGGTCTGGAACGCCGCCCAGCGGGAGCTGTGCGAGCGGGGCCGGATCCACGGCTACCTGCGCATGCTCTGGGGGAAGAAGATCCTCCAGTGGTCGGCCTCGCCGCGGGAGGCGCTCGCCACGATGCTCCACCTCAATGACCGCTGGGCCCTCGACGGCCGCGACCCCAACTCGGCCTCGGGGATCTTCTGGTGCCTGGGGCGTTACGACCGCCCCTGGGGGCCGGAGCGATCGGTGTTCGGAAACGTCCGCTACATGACGTCGGAGAGCACGGCCCGGAAGCTCCATCTCCGGGAGTACCTGCGCCGCTTCGGCGGGCAGCCCGGGGCGTAGCAGAGCCCTACACGTGGTTGCGGAGCATGAGCTCCTTGGGGTGCGGCGCGAGGTGCGTCTGCCCCTCGAGGTACGCCACCCGGAGCTTGCGGACGTGGTGGCGGATGAGCGTGAGGGGCACGACCAGCGGAACGAGCTTGCGGCTGAAGTCCCGGATCGCGTCGTGGAGCTCCGCCTTCTCGTCGTCGGGCAGCGAGTCCTTGAGGAAGCCGGCCATGTGCTGCAGCACGTTCGTCTGCTTGCCGGGCGTGGCCGGCTTCGCCATGGCCCGCATGAAGATCTCCCCGTAGCGGGCGGGAAGCGCGTCGCGTGGAGTCCCCTTCGCCTTCGCGACGATCCTCCCCAGCTGCCGGTAGCCCTCCGGGTCGTGGGCGAGCAGCAGCAGCTTCTCGGCGGTGTGAAAGCGGACCAGGTCGCCGACGGTCCATCGGCCGCGGAAAAAATCCTTGAGGCGCCGGTAGGCGAAGACCCGCTCGACGAAGTTCTCGCGCAGCTGCGGGTCGTTGAGGCGTCCCTCCTCCTCGACCGGCAGGAGCGGCATCCGCGCCATCAGGGCCTCGGCGAAGAGACCCCGACCCGACCTGGTGGGGGCCCCCTTGGCATACACCCGCACCCGCTCCATGCCGCAGCTGGGCGAGTCCTTCTTGAGAACGTATCCGCACAGGTCGAGCTTCTCGATCTCGCCGACCTTGCGCTCCGAGTAGCGGCGCATGGCGTCGGTGTGGTCGATGCCGTTCTTGGGGTCGACGAGGTGGATCTCCTCGCCCCGCCGCTCCAGCCGGATGGTGGGGCGCGGGATGCTCATGCCCACCTCGACCTCGGGGCACACGGGAACGAACTCCACGAATCGCCCCAGCGATCCGGTGACGAACGCGTCCTTCTTGTGCCCGGAGTCGTACCGCACCCCCTGGCCCAGCAGGCAGGAGGAGACTCCGATGAGGATGGGGGAGCCGACTTCACCCTTGGTCATCGGTGCCTCCTGGCTTCAGCGCCGCCGCCCGGAGCCGAAGAGGCTGCCGAGGATCCCGCGCACGAGTTCCCGCCCGATCTGGGTTCCGGCCGATCGCGCCACGCTCTTGGCCATGGCGCCGAGCGTGTCGGCCACCTCGCTGCGGGGCTCGGCGGCGCGACCTCGGCCCCCCGGCCGCGGCGCGGACGCCTCGGCGGAGCGCTCCTCCGCCCGGGCCAGAAGCCGCTCGTAGGCCGACTCGCGGTCCACCGTCTCGTCGTACTTGCCCTTCAGGGGCGAGGCCTTCATCACGCGCTTCCGCTCCTCGGCCGAGAGCGGCACCAGACGCGATCGCGGCGGCAGCACGAAGGCCCGATCGACCGGGACCGGCGTTCCCTTCCCGTCGAGGAGCGAGACCAGCGCCTCGCCGACCCCGAGCTCGGTGATGGCGGCGGCCGCGTCGATCTTCGGATTCTGCCGGAAGGTCTCGGCGGCGGTCCGGACCGCCTTCTGGTCGCGCGGCGTGAAGGCGCGAAGGGCGTGCTGCACCCGGTTGCCGAGCTGGCCCAGCACGGTCTCCGGCACGTCGAGCGGGTTCTGGGTCACGAAGAAGACCCCGACCCCCTTGGAACGCACCAGGCGAACCACCTGCTCCACCTTCTCGAGAAGCGGCTTCGGCGCGTCCCGGAAGAGCAGGTGCGCCTCGTCGAAGAAGAAGACGAGGCGAGGCTTCTCCGGGTCTCCCAGCTCGGGCAGGTGCTCGTAGAGCTCGGAGAGCAGCCAGAGCAGGAAGGTGGAGTAGAGCCGGGGCGACTGGAGCAGCTTGTCGGCGGCCAGAACGTTCACGATCCCCTCGCCGCGTCCGTCCACCTCGAGCAGGTCGTTCAGATCGAGCGCCGGCTCGCCGAAGAACCGCTCGCCTCCCTGCTGCTCCAGCACCAGCACCTGGCGCTGGATGGCGCCGACGCTTGCCGGCGAGACGTTTCCGAGGGTCTTCTGGAGCTCGCTCGCCCGTTCCGCCACGTGCTGGAGCAGGGCCCGGAGGTCCTTCAGGTCGAGGAGAAGCAGCCCTTCGTCGTCGGCGATCTTGAAGGCGAGCGAGAGCACGCCTTCCTGGACGTCGTTCAGGTCGAGCATCCGCGAGAGCAGGACCGGCCCCATCTCCGAGACCGTGGCCCGCAGCGGGTGCCCCTGCTCGCCGAAGACGTCCCAGAAGACCACGGGCGTGCCCGAAGGCTCGAGCGTCGCGCCGAGTCGCTTGACCCGCTCGAGCATCTTCTCGTCGGGCTCGGCCGCCAGCGCCATGCCGGAGAGGTCACCCTTCACGTCGGCGAGGAACACGGGGACGCCGATGCGGGAAAGCCGCTCGGCCAGTACGCGGAGCGTGACGGTCTTCCCCGTCCCGGTGGCTCCGGCCACCAGGCCGTGCCGGTTCGTCATCCCCGGGAGCAAGGACAGGGTCTCGTTTCCCTTGGCGATGGGCAGCGGCGGTGCAGGCATGCGCGGATCTCCTCCCGCCCTGGAGATAGCACGACGTCGCCGGGATTGCCCGGGGCGCCCGGGTCAACCGCTCCAGCTGGCGCGCACGCCCAGTGCCGAGGCAACCCGCAGGATGTCGGTCAGCACGCCGCCAGCGGTGAGCGCCCCTCCCACGCCCGCTCCCTGGACGACGAGCGGCGAGCCCGAGCGGCGAACCGTGGTCGCGGCCACGTAGGCCTCCACGTCCCGGAGCCGCGCGGATCGGTGTTCAGGGCCGACCTCCTCCGGGCCGACGCGGACCGTGCCGGACGCCACATCGACGTGGACGAGGTATCGAAGCGCCCGGCCGCGCATCCGCGCCTGCCGGATACGGTCGGAGAAGATCCGATCGTGGCGACGCAAGGCCTCGACCAGCTCGGCGTGCGTCCCGGCGCCGGTGACCTCCGGCGGCAGGAGCGGCTCGAGGACCACGTCGGAGACGTCGAGCTTCATTCCCAGCTCCCGCGCCAGGATCACCGCCTTGCGCGCCGAATCGAGCCCGGTCAGGTCGTCGCGGGCGTCCTCCTCCGTGTAGCCCAGTTCGCGGGCCCAGCGGACCGCCAGCGACAGCGGCGTCCCCTTCTCGGCCTCGGTCAGGAGGTAACCCGCCGTGCCGGAGAGCGACCCCTCCACCAGCAGCACCCGGTCGCCGGTTCTCACCAGGTTTCGCAGCGTGCCGAGAAGCGGGAGGCTGGCGCCCACCGAGGTCTCGTAGTGGAAGTGGACGTGGGCCTGCCGCCGCGCCGCGGCCAGCCGGTCCCGGTCGGCGGTGAGCGCCGCGAGCGGCAGCTTGTTCGCGCCCACCACGTGGATCCCTCGCCGGAAGGCCTCCTCGTAGACGGGCAGGAGGGCGGCGTCGGCGGTGAGGTCGACGAGGACCGCGCCGGGCAGGCGCGCCAGGCGGTCGAGCGCGGGCAGCGCGTCGGGAAGCCGGAACGGCCCGGAGGCGGGAGCAGTGGCGAGCGCCTCCCGCCAGCCCGCCAGGTCGAGGCCGCGGTCGTCGAAGCAGAGGCCGTGCCGATCGCCGATCCCCGCCACCCGGAGCACGATGTCGTAGTCGGAGGCGATGCTGCCCGCCTGCTCGCGCACCTGATCGAGAAGCGGCGCCCCCACCTTCCCCTTCCCCAGCACGAGGAGGGACATCCCCGCCCCTCCCGCGGCCGGACGCGACGCCGGGCGCGACGCGCTCCGCCCCTCCACCCGGTCGCGAAACTCGGCCACCATCGCCGACAGCTGGTCCACGTGGATGAGGAAGCCGTCGTGACCGTGGGGCGACTCGAGCCGAGTGAGGCGTGTGGCCGGCATGTGGCGGGCCATCACCTGCTGCTCCTCGGGCGGGTAGAGCACGTCGGTGTCGATGGTGACGACGAGCGCCGGCTGCCGGATGCTCCGCAGCACCTCCCCGAAGTCGCCGCGACCGCGGGCCACGTCGTGGGTGTCCATCGCCCGGGTGAGCGCGTGGTAGGTGGCCGCGTCGAAGCGGTCCACCAGCTGCTGGCCCTGGTAGCGCAGGTAGCTCTCGATGGCGAAGAGGTCGACGTCCTGGGGACGCCGGCTGTAGCGCTCCTCGAAGCTCTCCCAGCCGCGGTACGTGCACATGGCCATCATGCGAGCCGCGGCCAGGCCCGCCGCCGGCGGATCGGCCGGGTCGTAGCGCCCCCCGCCCCAGCGCGGGTCGGCGAGGATGGCCTGCCGCTGCGCCTCGGAGAGGCCGATGGCCCAGGCCGAGTGGCGCGCAGAGCAGGCGATGGGCACGATGCTTCGCACCATCTCCGGGTAGAGCAGGGCCCACTCCAGCACCTGCATGCCACCGAGCGAACCCCCGATGACGCAGCGGATGCTGCGGACGCCGAGGGCCTCGACGAGATCTCCCTGCGCCCGCACCATGTCACGGAGCGTGATGGCCGGGAAGGAGCCCAGCCAGGGCCGACCGGTGGATGGATCCACGGAGGCCGGTCCGGTGGTGCCGTAACAGCTTCCCAGGATGTTCGCGCAGACCACGAAGTCGCGATCGGGGTCGAGGGCCCGCCCTGGGCCGAACATCCCGGTCCACCAGCGGTCCACGTCCGCAGAGCCGGTGAAGGCGTGGCAGACGACGACCGCGTTGTCCCCGTCCGGCGAAAGCTTGCCCCAGGTCCGGAAGGCGATCTGGACGCGCGGCAGGCTCGTGCCCGACTCGAGGTCGAACGGGCCGGGCGGCACGAACCACCGGGTCTCGGGGGCGATGAAGGCCGCGCGCGCCGGTGGAAGGGGGTCGGGAGGCTGATCGACGAAGGGCATGGCCGGCGGCGCGGGAGCGGGAAGCGCCGAATCTACGGGCTGGAACCGGACTCAGTCAAGATAGCGGATAAACCTCCGCTCACATGGAGGAGGGGCGGCGGGGGACGGCCGAACGCAGGCGGAGACGGAAGTGGGCCCGGAGAAACCCGGCCAGCCGATCGACCTCGCCGGGCGCGAAGACCGGAAGCTTCCGGGGGGGCGGCTCGTCGGAGACCACCGCGATGAATCCCCGGTCTCCGGCACAGAGAAAGGTCCGGTCGACGGAGCGCCGGTGCACCTCGATTCGCGGGAGGCGCTCCGACCTCCACCCCTCCACGAGGACCAGGTCGACCGGCGGCAGGAGACGGGCCAGCGCACGGGCCCCTCCCATCCGCGGCGGGCCGAAGACCGCCAGCTGGGCCGGCCCCTGCACGGCCACCGCGAGGGCGCCGGCGCGCAGGAGGAGGTCGCTGTCCTTGCCGGGCACGTCGAAGCCGTGCGGGTGCCCCGAGTGCTTGATGGCCGCCACGCGGATCCCGCTCGCCCCGAGCACCCGGACCAGGCGAACCAGCAGCGTGGTCTTGCCCGATCCGCTGGGCCCGGAGAAGGCCACCACCGGCATCGGCCGCCTCGCCTTTTTCACTCTCCGAGAAGCCATGTCTCCACCCGCTCCCCCTCCGGCACGTCGCCGGTTCCCTCGGGGATCCGGACGTGCGCCTGGGCCGGCGCCTCCCCGGCGCCGATGGCCGAGCCGGGGGCGTCGCCGGCATGGAGGACCCGTCGCCGGACGGGTCCGATCGTTGCCAAGACGTCGGCGTGACGCACCGCGTAACCGCCTATCGCCGAGCAGTCAAAAGGAGGCGCCGCGCCCCGGGCCAGCGCCGCCCGGGAGGGGACGCGTCGGCCGGCCTGGGAAAGCCGGGGAAGAACGATCGGCTCGGAATCGATCGGATCGATCGCTTCGATCACCTTGGGTCGATGTGGTTCGAGCCGGTCCACGGGCGGATGATGCCATCTCAGGCCGTCCGGTGTCTGGCGTTTTCCGCAACCCTTGCGTCCTCGGTGAGTTGATCCACCGCAATACGCAGAGTCTGCAGCAAAACCCGGAAAAACCCGGGCCTGAGTCATGCATCTAGACGAGCGTCAATCAAGGAGCCGCCCATGATCACGACCGCCCCCGTCACCGACTGTGCCTCCTGCTCCCTGGGCGTCGCCTCGGGCGGACGCTGCCGCTTCACCCCATCTGCCCGCGAGGCAGGCGGGAGCCTCTGCGCCCAGGGCGAGCGCCCGCGCACCGTCTACTTCATCAAGGAAGGCTTCGTCGCGCTCTCGGCGGTGAGCCCGAAAGGCTCGGAACTGGTCCTGGCGCTCCGCGGCCCGACCTCGCTCCTCTGCGCCGAGGCCATGACCAACGAGCCTTCGGCCCTGGAGGTGCGCGCGCTCTCTCGGGTGAAGCTCTGCGGCATCGCGGGCGACGCCATGAACCAGTGGCTGGGGCCGGAGCGCAGTCCTGGGCGCGTCATCATCGACCTCCTGCTCGCCGAGTCGCGCATGCAGCGGGACGAGGTCAACTTCCGCCAGGGCGACTGCATGTCCCGGGTGGCCCGCTTTGCTCTCGCCCACGCCAAGTTCCTCGCCGACCGCCCCAACGCCGTGCGCAAGCAGGTCGTGGCGCGGCTCCTCGGCATGCGCCCGGAGACGCTCTCCCGATGCCTGACCCGGCTGGAGCAGGACGGCGTGCTCGATGCGTCTCGCGGCGTGAAGGTCATCGACCATCGCCGCCTCGCCGCCATCGCCATGGAGGACGTGGCCGCCTGATCGCGGTATGATCCCTCCATGTTCGGACTTGGATTCGGCGAGCTGCTCCTCATCGCCGTGGTGCTCCTCCTGGTGTTCGGATCCAGCAAGCTGCCGCAACTCGGGCAGGGGCTGGGCGAGAGCGTGAAGAGCTTCCGGAAGGCCTTTCAGCCGGCGCGCAGCGACGGCGACTCCGACAAGCCCCCCGCGCCGCCGCCCGAGAAGTAGCTCCCCGACGGAGCCCTGCCTCACCGGCCGGACAGAAGGCGCGCCACCCATTCGCTGAATCGCGCCACGGTCTGGCCCAGGGCGTCGGCGAGACGGCGCGTCCACCCTCCCCGCTCCGCCTCCTCCCGGGGCACGAGTCGCGCCTGGGCGGCCCGCTCCTCGAACCAGCGCCTCGCCGCCGCCGCGGTCTCCGGGGCGTCGATCTCCACGAGCGACTCCAGGTTGGCGAGCGAGAGCGGGTCGAGGTTGAAGCTGCCGAGCAAGACCTTGGCGCCGTCCACCACCGCCACCTTGGCGTGGTGCACCGAGCGCGTCCATTCCCGGATCTCCACGCCGGACTCCGAGAGCCGGCGGTAGAGCCGCACCGTGGCGGCGTGGACCAGCGGGACGTCGCTCCGCCCGGCCAGGAGCAGCGTGACCTTCACTCCCCGCCTCGCGGAGGCGGTGATGGATCGGACCGAGCGACGGTCGGGAAGGAAATACGAGTGCGCGGCCAGGATCTCCGAGCGGGCCGCGCCGAAGGCCCGACGGTAGATGTTGCGCAGCCGCCGCCCGCCGCCGATGCCCGACAGGTGGATCTGCACCGGGCCCGGAGGGCGCGGGGGGCGCTCCCCGCGCAGGCGAGCCTCCAGCCACGCAGCCGGTGCCCCGCGGATCTCGACGGCGAGGTCCATCCACTCGGGCTGCTCATCGGCCAGGTCCGGGGCGCGGCCTGGCCCGAGCTGGCCGTACTCGTCGGCGATGTTGATGCCGCCCAGGTAGGCCACCTGGCCATCCACCAGCAAGATCTTCCGGTGGTTGCGGCGGAACCGCCCGGTGAAGAGCGCCAGGAGCGGGTGGTAGATGCGCACCTCGGCCCCGTCCGGCTCCAGCATCAACTGGAGCCACCGGCCGTCGAGTGCCGAGCCCCATCCGTCGAGGATCACCAGGACGCGCACGCCCCGAAGCGCCGCCTCCGAGAGGGCGCGACGGAACTCATCGCCCACCCCTTCGCGGGCCAGATGGTAGACCTCGAGGTGCACCGACTGACGCGCCTCCCGGATGGCGCGGAGCATCCGCGGGAAGGCCTCCCGCCCACCCTGGAGCAGCGTGATGGACTCTCCGTCGGGAGGGTCGTTGGAAACGGGCGCCATCCAGGCGAGGTTACTCCTTCCGGACGCCCCCCCCTCCAAGGATCGGAGGCGTACAATGGAGACCAGGGGGGTGTGCCATGAAACGGATCCTGGTGGCCATCGACGGGTCGGAGCCGGCGGCCCGCGGCGCGCGTCTGGCGGCCGACATCGCGGTCCGGTTCGGCGCACGGTTGACGCTCCTGTACGTGGTCCCGCGCCTCCTGTTGCCACCGGACGTCTACGGCCTCACGGTGGAGGAGGTCGAGCGGGAACACCGCGCCCACGCCGATCGCATCCTCCATGGGGCGCTCACCACGCTGGGCGACGCGGGTGTCGCGATCGACTGCCAGGTCCTCTCCGGTCCTCCGGCCGAGACCCTGGCCGAGGCCGCCGCCGCTCCCGACGTGAGCCTCGTGGTGGTCGGAAGCCGCGGCCAGGGCGCGGTGGCGCGGGTGCTCCTGGGGAGCATCTCCGATCGACTGGTCCACGTCTGCCCGAAGCCCATCCTGGTCGTCCACTGAGGCATCGGACCGCCCGCCGGGGCCGTGCCGTTGATCTGGGCCTCGCCGGGGCCTAGATTCCGTGCCCGCATGGGCGAATCCCTCCTCGACGAGCTGAAGCGCTACGTGGGCTTCTGCCCGGCCGACGAGGCGGCCCTGCGCGAGCTGTGGGCCGCGGCCACGCCGCACTTCCCGGAGATCGCCAGCGCCTTCTACGATCGGATCCTCACTCACGCCGGGGCCCGGCGGGCGCTCACCGGGGGCGAGAGCCGGGTGGGCCAGCTTCGAGTGACGCTGGTGCGCTGGATGGGCGAGGCCCTCGGCGGGCCGTGGGATGAGGCGTGGTGGGAGTCGCACTGCCGCATCGGGCGCGTCCACGTTCGCATCGACCTTCCCCAGCACTACATGTTCGGCGCCATGAACCTGATCCGGGCGGAGCTCGGCAAGGTGACCGAACGGACCTGGGCCGACGACGCGCCCCGGCGCGAGCAGGTCCAGATGGCGCTCGGAAAGGTGCTGGATCTGGAGCTGGCCATCATGCTGCACACCTACCGGGAAGATCTGGTTTCCAGGGTGTCCCGCTCCGAGCGGCTGGCCACCTTCGGGCAGCTGGTCGGCTCCATCGGCCACGACCTGCGAAATCCATTGGGGGTCATCGAGAGCTCGCTCTTCCTCCTTCGGGGACGGGTGGGCGAGGACGAGCGCATCAGGAAGCACATCGACCGCATCGGAGATCAGGTCCGTCTCTCCAACGAGATCATCTCCGGCCTCCTCGACATGGTCCGGGATCGACCGCTGCCGCTGGAGCGCGTGCCGGTGACCGCTCTCCTGAACGGCGCGGCCGAGTCGGTACCGCGACCCGCCGAGGTCGCGCTGACCGTCCAGGGGCTCGAGGGGCTCGACGTGGTGGGGGACGCCACACAGTTGCGCCAGGCGCTCGTGAACCTCATCTTGAACGCGGTGCAGGCCGCCTCGCCGGCCGGCGAGGTGCGGGTGCGGGTGCGGCGAGAGGGTTCCACCGCGGCCATCGACGTCGAGGACACCGGCCCGGGCGTCGCCGAGTCTGTCCGCGGCCGGCTCTTCGAGCCGCTCATCACCACCAAGGACCACGGAAGCGGGCTCGGCCTGGCGCTCGTGAAGCGTGTGGCCGAGCGGCATGGCGGCTCGGTCGGGCACGAGCCCTGCCCCGGCCGCGGCGCCCGCTTCACCCTCCGGATTCCCGTTCCGTGACCACCATGCGCCGCTATCTCTTCGTCGACGACAACCTGGAGTTCGCGGAGAACATGGTGGAGATCGTGGGCGACTGCGGGGTCGACTGCGAGATGGCCGGCAGCGGCGCCGAGGCCCTCGAACGAGTGAAGCGAACCCGGTTCGACGCCGTCGTCACCGACATGCGCATGCCGGAGATGGGCGGCGCGGCGGTGGTCCATGAGATCCGGCGCATCGATCCGGGGCTGCCGGCGGTGGTCCTCACCGCGCACGCCGGCGACGCGGATCTGGAGTCCGCCCGGCGCGAGGGGTTGGTGGCGGTGCTCTCCAAGCCCGCTCCCATCGAGCGGCTGCTCGCACTGCTCGGGGCGGCCCGCAGGGACGGATTGCTCGTGGTGCTCGAGGACGACGCCGCCCTGCTCGACAACCTCACGGAGGCGCTGCGCCTGCGCGGCTTCGCGGCGGTGACCGCGTCGTCCGTCCTCGACACCGAGCGGCTCGGGCCGGTGCGCCCCTTCGCCGCGCTGGTGGACTTGAAGATTCCCGGCGGCGCCGACGGCGAGGCGGTGCGCCGGCTCGAGGCTCGCTTCCCCGGGCTCCCGCTCCTGGCGGTCACCGCTTCCCCATCGTCGGCGCCCGCACACTGCCGGGCGGTCTTCCAGAAGCCCTTTGACACGGTGGCGCTCCTCGATGCCGTGGAGAGGCTCCATGGCGAAAGGCATCCCCTTCCGTGAACCCGCACGCTTCCGTCCGCCGCCCTCGCGTCCTTGTGGTCGACGACAACGCCGCGCTGGCCGAGAACCTCCGCGACATCCTCGAGGAGGCCGGCTTCGCGGTCCGCGCCGCCGGGACGTGCGCCGAGGCCCATGCCGTCGCCCGATCCGGCTTCGACGTCGCGCTGGTGGACCTGACGCTCCCCGACGGCAACGGGACGGAACTCGCCCAGGAGCTCAAGGATGCCTCGCCCGACAGCGAGGTGGTGCTTCTCACCGGCCACGCCACCATGGAGTCCGCGCTCGACGCGGTCCGGGCCGGGGCCTGCGCCTTCCTCCAGAAGCCGGTCAACCCGCCCGAGCTGATCATGACGCTCGAGACGGCCATGCGCCACGTCCGGCTTCACTCGGAGAAGAGAGAGCTGGCCCGGCGCGCCGCCATGGCCGAGAAGCTGGCCGCGGTGGGAACCATGACGGCCGGCCTGTCCCACGAGATCCGGAATCCATTGAACGCCGCGGCGCTCCAGCTCGTCGTGCTCGAGCGCCGGGTCGGCAAGCTCCCCGGTCCCGAGCAGGGGCCGCTGCTGGCGCCGCTGCACCTGGTGCGGGACGAGATCCGGCGCCTCGACCACATCCTCGAGGACTTCCTGCAGTTCGCCCGGCCCCGGGAGTTCTACCCCAAGGCGGTCGAGGTCGCGCCGGTCCTCGACCGGGTCCTCACGCTGATCGGGGGACCCGCCGAGAAGCGCCACGTGCGGGTGATCCGGGACTTCGAGGCGGTCCCGCCGGTTGCCGGCGACGAGGAGCGGCTGCAACAGGTCGTCATGAACCTTGGGCTGAACGCCCTCGCCGCCGTCCCGGAGGGCGGATGGATCCGGGTTTCCTGTCGCGCCGGCGACGACCCGGAGACCGTCGATATCCTCATCGACGACAGCGGGCAAGGCGTCCCGCCGGAGATCCGGGAGCGAATCTTCGAGCCCTTCTTCACCACCAAGGCCGAAGGGTCGGGGCTCGGGTTGCCGATCGTCCACGCCATCGTGACCCAGCACGGAGGGACCATCACGGTCGAGGACGCGCCCGAGGGCGGGGCGCGTTTCGCGCTGCGGGTTCCGCGGGCGCGCTGAAGTCGCGGGCGCTCGCCTGCCGTCAAGAGCCGGTGGGCTCCTCGGGGAGGTCGTCGCCGTCCCGCTCCCCGGTGGCGCCGGTGGCGTACTCCTTGAGGCGGTACTGGATCTTCCGGACGCTGATGCCCAGGATCTCGGCGGCGCGTGAGGTCGACCCGCCCACCATCTCGAGCGTTCGAAGGATGGCCTCGCGCTCGATCTCGTAGAGGGTGGCGCCCGGGATGAGCGCGCCTGGAGTCCGCTCTCGCGGGCGCGGCCCCCGCAGGGTGGGCGGCAGGTCGTCGGCCGTCATCTCCAGCCCCTTGGCCAGGACCACGGCGCGCTCCACCACGTTCTCCAGCTCCCGGACGTTGCCCGGCCAGTCGTGGGCGAGGAGCGCGTTCAGCGTGCCGGGCGCCAGCCCGCGGATCTCCTTCGCGTAGGCCTTGCAGTACTTCTCGACGAAATGGCTGACCAGGGCCGGGATGTCCCCCTTGCGCTGGCGGAGCGGCGGCAGCGTCACCGCCACCACGTTCAACCGGTAGTAAAGGTCCTCGCGGAACTTTCCGTTCTTCACCTCGGAGGCGAGGTCGCGGTTGGTGGCGGCCACGAGGCGCACGTCGACCTTGAGGGTCGAGACCCCGCCCACCCTCTCGAACTCCTTCTGCTGGAGGACGCGGAGCAGCTTGATCTGGAGAGCGGGCGAGATGTCGCCGATCTCGTCGAGGAAGAGAGTCCCTCCGTCGGCCAGCTCGAAGCGCCCTTCCCTGCGGCCGATGGCGCCGGTGAAGGCCCCCTTCTCGTGCCCGAAGAGCTCGCTCTCCAGAAGGGTTTCCGAGAGCGCCGCGCAACTCACCTTGATGAACGGACGGTCGCGCCGTGGAGACTCCTCGTGAAGGGCCTGGGCGATGAGCTCCTTGCCGGTGCCCGATTCGCCGAGGATGAGCACGGTGGCGCGGGTGGGCGCGGCGCGCTTGACCACCTCGTAGACCGCCTGCAGCTCGGGCGCGTCGCCGACGATGTTGTGAAAGCGGTAGCGCTCCCGCACCCGCTCGCGGAGGTTCTGGGTCTCGCGCTGAAGGCGCAGCTTCTCGAGGGCCTTCTCGAGCACCACCAGGACGGCGTTCACGTCGAGCGGCTTCACCAGATAATTCTCGGCGCCGGCGCGCATGGCCTCGACGGCCGCCTCCACGCTCGCGAAGGCGGTCATCATCACGAAGACCGAGTCGGAACCCTGCTCGCGCGCCTTCCTGAGGAGCGTGATGCCGTCCATCCTGGGCATCCGGACGTCCGCGAGCACCGCGGCCGGCGCGAACGACTGCATGAGTTGCAATGCGTCCTCGCCGTCGGCCGCCTCGACGACCTCGTAGCCTTCCTCGCTCAGGATGTCCCGGAGCGCCTGGCGCGCGTTCCCCTCGTCGTCGACGACGAGGATGCGCTCCTTCCCGCTCCTGGGTGTGTTCTTGCTCACCGTCATCTTCGCTCGATCGCCTCCATGTCCCCGGACCAGCGCAAGGGCTGCGGGGGGTCGCATCTTATGCACGCCTTGAGTGCCCCGGTCTACCCCGATACCGGCCAAACGTCTGATGCTGCGGCGTTCTTCCCGATTGCAGGTCGAAAACGGGACGGCGAAAGCGTTGCGGAGCTCAGGCGCTTCCGCCCAACTCTCTAAGACGCCCGACCCGGTCATAGGGGCGCCACCGGAACTGCGCACCGAGCGCCTCCGCCTCGCGCCGGCAGGCACCCTCGTCGAGTCCGGGGACTCCCACGAAGCTGGCCTCGACCTCGGGAACATGGCGCACGGCGGAACGGATGAACCCCCGGGCGGCTTCCCAGGCCTTCTCGCCGTGCTGGTTCGGGCAGAGCCTGGCATAGGTCGGCGCGTCGGGGGCGTTCAGGGAGACGACGACGGTGCCCACCCCCGCGGCCGCCAGTTCGGGCGTGACGTCCCTCCCCTCCCGGAGGTTGGCGAGCCCGTCGGTGTCGACGCGCACCCGCTTCACACCGGCGCGGACGAGGCGCCTCGCCACCTCGAGGAGGACGTCGAGGCGCCGGGTCGGCTCGCCGAGCCCCGTGAAGACCACCTCGGAGCGTCCGGCAAGCCCCTCCCGCTCGACCTGCGCCCAGACCTCGTCGACCGAGGGGGCACGCATGAGGCGGAGATCATGCCCGCCCACCACCCAGTCGTCGTCCCGGATCTTGGGGCAGAAGATGCACGCGAGCGTGCAGACCGAGGTGACGTTCAGGTAGAGCGCGTCGCCGAGCGCGTAGGCGTACACCGGCGCCGGGACAGAACGGGGCGAGGACACCAACGGAACTTAATCGTCGCCGGGCCGGTGGCCACTGCAGCCGAGGCACAAGCGAGCTTCGGGAATGGCGCGAAGCCTCTGGAGTCCGAGCGGGCCGCCGCAAGAGATGCAGGTGCCGTAGTTGCCGGCCACGATCCGCCCCAGGGCGGCATCGACCTCGGAAAGTTCCCGGGCAACCTTCTCGGCGAGGATGCCCTCGGGGATCTCGTCGTCGGGATGGTAGGACGCGCCGTTCCCGTGGGATTCGGACTGCGTGCGGCGCAGTGCGTTTCGCCGATCGAGGAGGAGCGACCTCGCTTCGCTGTCGATGCGGCTCATGAAAGGAAAGTTTCCCCGGCGCCACCTGGCGCGCCGGATCTCTTTTCACGGGTCGTGCCGAACCGGAACTTCCATGAAATCAGCGGTCTTCGTTCGCACTGCTTGCGTCTCCCCCCGACGGGGGCGCATCTCTTGCGCGGGGCCTCAATCGGTGTCCGATTCCTCGACACCCTTCCTGCTCACGCGCAGGAGTGTGGCCAGCGCGCGCAGCGCGTCGGTGGTCGTGAAGATCCCGACGATGGCCGCATTGTCGACCACCAGCGCCGAACCGTGCCTGTGGGACGCCATGGCCTCGGCCACTTCCTCGAGGGCGGCGTCGGGCTCGACGACGAAGGGCTCGGAGCTCATCGCCTCCTCGACCAGCTCCCGGGCGGCGTCCACGCCGCGAAGCGTCTCCAGCAGGTAGAGGTCCCGCTGCGACACGACGCCGATCACCTTGCCGTCGTCGATGACCGGGAGGTGGCGCACGCCCCGTTCGCGCATCGTCTGGTGAGCCTCGGCAAGCGTGTGCCGGCTCGTGATCGAGTGCGGGCTCAGGGTCATGAACCGCCGGATGGTGTATCGCGACATCGGCTCCTCCGCTGGCTTGCCGACACAGTAACCCCGGAACGCCCGGTTGTCTCGAACCTCCGCCTGGGTTAGCTTCCGCGCACCATGGAGAAGACCTGGGTCAAGGACGTCAAGGAAGGCGAGCGCGTGAAGGGCGTCTTCGCGGTCGCTCGCAAGGCGGTTCCCACGGCAAAGAGCGGCAAGACGTATCTCGCCGCCACGCTGGTCGACCGCACGGGGGAACTCGAGGCGCGATCCTTCGACCGGGTCGAGGAGCTGTCGGCGCTCTTCGAGGAGAGCGACCTCGTCGAGGTGGAGGGCGTCATCGGCTCCTTCCAGGGCAAGCCCCAGCTCCGGGTCGAGTCGGTGGCCAAGGTGGACCCCGGCACCGTGGGTCTCGACGCTGCCGACTTCGCGTGGGTCCCCGCCCCAGAGCCGCGGAAGCCGGAGAAGGCTGCGGCCGTGGAGACCTCCGACGCCAACTGGACCGAGCTCCTCGGCCTCATCGATGCCATCACCGATGTCCACGTGAAGGAGCTCGTGGCCGTCTTCCTCGCCGACGACGACCTCGCCGCCCGGCTGCGCCGCGCCCCGGCTGCGAAGAGCGTTCACCATGCCTACCCCGGCGGCCTGCTCGAGCACACGGTGAGCTGCATCAAGCTCTCCCACCGCATCGCCGATCAGTATCCCCAGCTCGATCGCGATCTGCTCGTCGCCGGCGCATTCTTCCACGACCTGGGCAAGATCCGCGAGCTCGCCTACGAGCGAGGCGTCGAGTACACCGACGAGGGACGGCTGGTCGGCCACCTCGTCATGGCTGCCCAGTGGATCCACGACAAGGCTCGGCGGGTGGGCGTGCCGCGCGAACTGGAGCAGCACGTCGTGCACATGGTCCTCTCGCATCACGGCAAGCTCGAGTACGGTTCGCCGAAGACGCCGGCCACGCTCGAGGCGCTCGTCACCCACTTCATCGACGACCTCGACAGCCGCATGAACTCCTGGGTCGGCCTGATGGGACGCGACGGCGGCTCGCGCCGCTGGACCGACTCGCAGAACATCTACGGCCACAACATCTGGCGGGGAACGCTGCCCACCGCACAGGTGGAGAAGAAGGCGCCTCCGCCGGAGTTCATGACCCCGGTGATCTACGTCCCGAGGGTGGCGCCACAGGGACAGGCTCCGCGCAAGGCGCTGGAGAAGAAGCCGAAGCTCGCCCGCCCCGCGAGGGCGGAGCGAACCGAGCCGAGGCCCGCCGCCGACACCGGTCATGGAACCGCCGCCTCACCTTCGGCCTCACCTTCGGCCGCGCCTTCCGACGGCGCCGCTCCCAGGCCCGAGCGTACCGAGGCTCCGCCGCGCGCCGATCGGCCGGCTCGCCCCGATCGGCCCGACCGGGGCTTTCGCGGACCGGGTGGGCCGGGCGGACCCGGTGGACCCGGCGACCGCAAACCGCGCTACACGGGGCCGCGCCTGCCGGGCGACAGGGGTCCGAGCGCCCGACCCGACAAGCCGAAGAGCCTGACCCACAACCCCTTCGCGGCGCTGGCGGCCAAGGTCCAGGCCGGACGTCCGGAGGCAGCGCCCGAGGCGATTGCGGCCGAAGCGGCTCCGGCCGAAGCGGCTGCGGATTCCATTCCCCCGCCGCCGCCCGAGGTCGTCATGCCCGAGGTCGTGCCGCACGAGGTGCTCCAGCCCGAGGTCTCGGCTCCGGCACCCCAGCCGCCTCCTGATCCCGCCGCCACCCTGGGTGGCGAGCCGACTCCCTGACCCGTGGCCCCGTTCGGCCGCACCGCCGCGATCTTCGACGTCGACGACTCACTGCTCGACGGCAACGCCGGCACGATCTTCAGCTGGTACCTCTACAGCGAGAAGATCATGCTGCCGGAGATCCGATCCCGCATCCCGCGGCTCGTCTACGAGTTCGCGCGGCGACGCCTCACCGAGCGGGACATGGTCGAGCTGGGGTCGCGCTGCCAGGCCGGGCTCTGGGTCGACGACATCCGCGCCCACGCGCAGGACTGCTTCGAACGGCACCTCAAGAAGCGCATCACGGCCGGCGCGGCTCGTCAGATCCGCAAGCACCTGCTCTCCGGCCACTTCGTCCTCATCGCCTCCGGCTCGCCGCAGGTCATCGTGGACGAGGTGGCCCGCCACCTCCGCGTCCACGGCGCCATCGGCACCCGAACCCGAGCCGTCGACGGAAAGGCCACTCCCGACATCCTGCCCCCCATCGTCTTCCAGGACGGCAAGCGGGAGGCGGTCTCGCGGGCACTCGAGCGGGAGGGGCTCGACCTGGCCCGCAGCTGGCTCTACTCCGACTCCCCGGCCGACGTGCCTCTCTTCGAGGCGGTCGGCCACCCGGTGGTGGTGAATCCGAAGGAGGCGTTCCGCCTGGTCGCCGAGCAGCGCGGGTGGCCGGTGGTGAAGTGGAAGGAGCGGAACAAGGAAGCCCAGGCCGACCTGGCCAGCGAATGGTCGAGCTGGGACGGTTAGCACCGGCTCCCTACGGGAGCCGGAAGAACCTCACCGCATTCCCGGTCGTGATCTCCGCCACCTCGCCCGGCGTCGCGCCCCACAGCTCGGCCACCTTGGCGGCGACGTGGACCACGTGGGCCGGCTCGTTGCGCTTGCCCCGGAAGGGCACCGGGGCGAGGAACGGGCTGTCGGTCTCTACCAGCAGCCGGTCGCGCGGGATGCGGCGCACGGCGTCGCGGATGGCGTCGGCGGCCTTGAAGGTGACGACCCCGGCCACCGAGATGTGAAGCCCGAGGTCCAGGTAGGTCCGGGCCGCCGCCCAGTCGCCGGTGAAGCAGTGGATGACCCCGCCTGCGGCCGGAATCCCCTCCTCCCGGAGCACCGCGGCGCAGTCGACGTCGGCCTCGCGCACGTGGACCACGAGCGGCTTCCCGACGCCACTCGCGATCCGGATGGAGCGGCGGAAGCTCTCCCGCTGCACCTCACGCGGAGAGAGGTCGTAATGGTAGTCGAGGCCGGTCTCGCCCACGGCCACCACCGCCGGGTCGGCGGCCAGGCGCGCGCTTCGCTCCCAGTCCGCCTCCGGGACCCGGGCGCACTCGTGCGGGTGGATCCCGGCGGTCGCAGCGAAGACGCCGGGACGCGAGCGAGCCAGCTCGAGCGCGTTCCCGAAGTCGCCGGGGGCGCGCCAGAGCCCGACCGCCACGATGCGGTCCACTCCCGCGGCCCGGGCGCGGTCCACCACCGCCTCGATATCGCCCCGGAAGTCCTCGAAGTCGAGGTGGGCGTGGGAGTCGACGAGACTCACTTGACGCGGGTCCCCGGGGGCACTCCCTCGTCGACCTGGACCGCGCGCGGCGGGTCTCCGGCGGCCAGCAGCATCCCTTGCGAGGTGATGCCCCGCAGCGCGCGCGGCTCGAGGTTCGCCACCACGACGATGCGCCGGCCGACCAGCTCCTCGGGCGCCGGATAGGCCGCGGCGATCCCGGCCACGATGGTGCGCGGCTCCGGCTCGCCGACGTCGACGGTGATCTGAAGAAGCTTGTCCGCCCTGGGAACGCGCACGACGGCGCGGACGAGTCCCACCCTGAGCTCCACCTTGGTGAAATCGTCGAAGCCGATGATGCCAGGCGCGGCCACCGGCTTGGCGGAAGCCTCGGCGGCGGGCGTGGCGACGAGGAGGGCCACCTGCTTGGCGTCGAGCCTCGCCACCTGGGGCGGCTTCGCGCGCGCGACGACGGGCGGGCCCACGAAGGGGTCGAAGTCGGGGCCCCACGTGCCGGGGCGAGCCTGGCCGAAGGCTGCCGCCAGGTCGTCCGCGAAGACCGGCATCACCGGCCAGAGCAGGACGGCCATGGCCCGGATCGCCCGGGCGCAGGAGAGAAGCAGCCGCTGCGAGGCGGGGGAGGTCGGCGCCTCCCAGGGCTTGGCCTCCTGGAGCCGCTTGTTGCACACGCCGGCCACCTGGTTCACGAGCCGGACCACCTCGCGGAACTCGAGAGCCAGGTAGGCAGCGCGGGACAGCCGGAGGGCCTCCCTGATGGCGCTCGCGATTCCCTCCTCCGGCTCGCCCGAGACCTCGCCACCGGCCCGCTCGACGAGCGCGAAGACTCGCGAGGCCAGGTTGGCGACGTTGTTGGCCAGGTCGGCGTTGATCCGGTTGCGAAACTCGTCGAGGGAAAGGTCGAGGTCCGTCACGCCGGAGCCGAGGTTGGCCGCGTAGTAGTAGCGGAGCAACTGGGGATCGAGGCCGCTGTCGAGGTAGGTCCGGGCGGTGACGAACGTGCCTCGCGACTTGGACATCTTCTCGCCGTTCACGGTGAGATGACCGTGCACGGCCAGCCGGTGGGGGAGCTTCAGCCCCGCCGCGCCCAGCATGGCCGGCCAGAACACGGCGTGGAAGCGGAGGATGTCCTTGCCGATGAAGTGCTCGAGGCGCGAGGGCGAACCGGGCGAAAGGTAGGCGGCCTCGAAGGCCGCGGGATCGAGGTGCGAGCCCCCCGTGGCCTCCGTCGCGAAGTAGTGCTCGGCCGAGGAGAGGTAGCCGATGGGCGCATCGAGCCAGACGTAGATGAACTTTCCCGGGAAGTCGGGGTCCTTCACCGGGAAGCCGAAGTAGGGCGCGTCGCGGGTGATGCACCAATCCTGGAGGTCGTCGAGCCAGCCCTTCACCTGCTCCCGGACCGCGGCGTCGAGGTGCCCCTCCCCCTCCACCCAGGCCCGGATGTCGGGCTCCACCTTGTTCAGGTTCACGTAGGCGTGGTCGCTCGCGCGGACCACCGGCGCGGTGCCGCAGAGCACGCAGCGCGGGTCCTTCAGTTCCCGAGGGTCGTAGGTCGTCCCGCACTTCTCGCACGCGTCTCCGTACTGCCCGGGCGTGGCGCACTTCGGGCAGGTCCCCTTCACGAAGCGGTCGGGGAGAAAGCGGGCGTCGGTCTGGCAGTAGAGCTGCTCCACCGACTTCTTGTAGATGAGCCCCTTGGCCTTGAGCGCGTCCCAGATCCGCCAGGCCCATTTCCGGTTCTCCTCGGAGTCGGTGGTGTAGTAGGTGCTGAAGTCCACCCCGAATCGCTGGAAGTCGGCGAGCTGCTCCCGCCGGTAGCGCTCCACGAACTCCTCGGGACTGACGCCGGCCCTGGCCGCATTCACCTCGATGGGCGTGCCGTGGGAGTCGGCGGCGCACACGTAGGTCACCTCGTCGCCGATGGAGCGCCGGAAGCGCACGTAGACGTCGGTCTGGATGTACTCGACGAGGTGGCCCATGTGGACCGAGCCGTTGGCGTACGGCAGGGCGCTCGTCACGAGAAGCTTCTGGCTCAAGCGGATCTCCTCTCCCGATCCGGGGCGCGGAGCAGCCCGACGAGGCATCGCTCGACGAGGACCGCGCCATCGGATCCGGTCTTCATGGAATGGTCGGCCTCGGCCAGCGACGCGAGGCCGTCGAGCAATTCACTTCTCGTGAACCGAATGGCCGCCTGGTACTTCATCCAGAACCCGTAGGGCTTTCGCTCCCCCAGTTCCTCGGGCTCGATGGTGGGGAGGACGATGGCGCTCCAGTCGCCAAAGGTGGCGAGCCGCTTCCCGCCGGAGGCCAGGCGCCCCCGCTCCTGCTCGACCAGCATCCGCCGGATCGTACCGGCCAGCGAGCCCACCCACATGTGGGGGCTGGCGCCGTCGGCGAGGCCGCGGCGCAGGACCCCCAGCGCTCCGGCGAGGTCGCGAGCCTCGACGGCGTTGCCGAGCGCGAAGAAGGGGTCGGAGGCGGTGCGCACCACCACCGCGTCGACGTCGGCGATGCCGATCTCCCTGCGGTCCCCGACGAATGCGGCCAGCTTCGCCACCTCGGCGGCCAGCGCGCGCGCGTCGGTTCCCACCAGCGCCGCCAGCCGGTCCTCGGCACCCGGGTCCACCGACTTCCCGGTGCCGGCGAGCATCTCCGCGAGAATCGGCCCGAGCACCGGCCGCTTGGCATCCCAGGTTCCCTCGCTCTTCACGGCGAGCGTGATGCGGCACCCCGCCTCGGCCAGCCGCTTCACCACCGGGAGCCGGCCGTCCACCTTCCCGGCCGCGATCACCAGGACGTATCCGGGCGGGAGCCCGCGCTCGAGAAGACCCTCGAGGGCGGAGACGTCGTCCTTCGCGGCCTGGAGGTTCTTCTCCCCGGCGTAGCGGCTGGCGTCCCGCAGGAAGGCGCCGTCCTCGGGCCGGAGCCCTTCGTCGGGCTGGAGCTTCCGCTCCCACTCGTCGACCGGGGGTGGCGACTCGCCGCAGAGGTCGGCGGTGGACCAGCCGAACCGTGCCGCCAGGGCCACCAGCCGCCGCGCCGCCTCCCGTTGCCGCCCCTCGCGCCACATGTCGCCTGCCCTCGCGAAGGCGCCGGCGAGGTCCTCCTTCGATTGCAGGAAGGCCGGCTCGGCCACGACCACGACCTTGCCGCCGCCGAAGAGGCCGCCGGTGGCCAGTTCCGCCGCCACCTCGGCCGGGCTGGCCGCCGCGTCCAGCTCCACCAGGTTGAGCGAGCGCCGTTCCTCCGGCACGAGAGCCTCGGCGATGCTGCGCCCGCCCCGCTGGGTGAGAAAGGGGTCGCCATCGAGCAGGTAGACCGCGGACGGATTCCCGGCGCGGATGGCGGCCAGCGCACCGTCCAGGTCGAGCCCTGGCTCCTTCTTCCGCGCCGGCGCCCTAGCCATGATGGAACCACCCGATCAGCATGTGCTCGAGCGCCAGCGGGCCGCTGGCGTTGTGACGGAGCGCGGCGAGGGTCCGGCGGACCGACTCGATCCGGCGCAGCGCCGCCTCGGGCCCCAGCTTCGCCGCCAGCTCGGTGGCGCCGGCGAGATCGGCCAGCGCCAGGGGAACGGTCGCCCCGCCAGAGGCCCGGACCAGCACGTCCCGCAGCCAGACCAGCAGGAGCTCGCACAGCTCGCGGGCCTGCTCTCGCTTCTCTCCGCGCCGCTTCGCAAAGGCGATCCAGGCCCGGGCGTCGCTGGCGGGCAACGCCGCCGCCTCCTCGACCGCCTCGCGCCGGCTGCCGATGGCCTCGGCGTCGAGCGCCAGCGCCTTCCCGAGCGAGCCGGCCGCGAGCGTGGTGGCCAGGCGGGCCAGCTCCGGCGGACGGCCGGCGGCGACGAGACGGCCCTCGACGACCGCGGCGGGAAGCGGCGCGAACGGAAGTCGCAGGCAGCGGGAGCGCACCGTGGGCAGGAGGCCGTCGGCCGACGAGGAGACGAGCACCAGCGTGGTCTCCGGGGGCGGCTCCTCGAGCGTCTTGAGAATCGCGTTCTGGGACTGCGGATTCATGGCGTCGGCGGGGTCGAGGAGGACGAAGCGCCGGCGTCCCTCGAACCGGCGCAGCGAGAGGCGCCGGTCCACCAGCTCGCGAACCTGGTCCACCACGATGTCGCGCGACGGGGTTCGCCCCCCCTTGGGCTCCCATCGCCCTGCACGCGCCATGTCGCGCTCCCGCTCGACCACCAGGACGTCCGGGTGGACCCCGCGCGCGATCTTCCGGCAGGGAGGGCAGGCACCGCAGGCATCGCCGTCGGCGCGCGCACAGTTGGCGGCCTGGGCGAGCAGCCGCGCCACCGTTCCCTTTCCGACTCCCTCCGGTCCGGCGAACAGGTAGGCGTGGTGGAGCGCGCCGCGGCGAAGCGCCGCGCGCAGGGCATCGACGGCCCGGTCCTGGCCGATGATCTCCGAGAAGGGCATGAGGCGCGGGAAAGATAACACGGGGGGGCGCGCCGCTGCGGCCGCCGCTACGGTTCCCGGCCGGCCAGTCGCGCCACCGCCTCGGCCAGCTCCCGCGGGTCCACAGGCTTCGCCAGGAACGCCTGGAAACCGGCACCGAGGGCGCGATCCCGGTCGGTGGCCTGCGTGTAGGCCGTGAGCGCGGCCGCGGGCACCAGTCCACCCTGGGCCGGATCGAGTTCGCGGATCCGGCGGATGAGCGAGATCCCGTCCTCGCCGGGCATCCCGATGTCGGAGAGGAGCACGTCGGGCGGCTCGGCAGCCAGGGCCTGGAAGGCGTCCGCCGCCGTGGAGGCGGTCGAGACGCGGGCGCCGGCCTGCTCGAGCAGGTGGCGAACCGCCTCGAGGGTATCGGCGTCGTCGTCCACGACCAGGACGTGCAGGCCGGAAAGGCTGTCACCTTCTGTGAATCCTGGCGCGAGGCGAGGCCATGAACGCCCCGTCTGCCTCGGCTCCGGGCGCGGGAGATCGATGGGGAGTGGCAGATCGACCGTGAGACACGCGCCCTGGTTTCTTCCCGCGCTGGCGGCGGCGACGCTGCCGCCGTGGGCCTCGACGAGGTGGCGCACGATGGCGAGGCCGATGCCGAGGCCCCCATGGGCGCGGGTCGGGCTCGAGTCGGCCTGGCGGAAGCGCTCGAAGATGTGGGGGAGGAATCCGGGGTCGATCCCGGTCCCGTCGTCCTGCACCTGAAGCCGCACGCGGTCCGGAAGGCGGCACAGGCGCACCTCGACGCGGCCGCCTGGAGGCGTGAACTTGATGGCGTTCGCGAGCAGGTTCCACACCACCTGTTGCAGGCGACCCGGATCGCCGCGGACCAGGCCGGCTCCGGGCTCGAGATGGAGGTCGACGGCGATGCCCTTGGCGTTGGCGGCCGGGCCGACGGTGTCGGCGGCGGCCTCCACGGCCACGGACAGATCGACCTCCCGGACGTCGAGCTTGAGCCGCCCCCGGACGATGCGAGCCACGTCGAGCAGGTCATCGACGATCTGCGCCTGCGTCATGGCGCTCCGCTCGATGGCCTCCATGGCCCGGACCGTCGCAACGGCGTCGAGCCGGCCGGTGCGGAGCAGCCTGGCCCAGCCCAGCACGGCGTTCAGCGGGGTGCGCAACTCGTGGGAGACGGTGGCGATGAACTCGTCCTTGGTCCGGCTGGCCCGCTCGGCCTCGGCGCGGGCCTCCTGCTCCCGGGCCAGAAGCGCGGCGCGCTCGGCCTCCCCGCGGCGCGCCTCGGTTCGGTCGCCGAAGATGAGCGCGACGCCCTGGGGTTGCCCACCCTCGGCGCGAATGGGCGCGGCAGATCCCTCGACGGGGTATTCGGCGCCGGAAAAGGCGACGAGCGTGACCCCAGCCCCGAGCGGCGCCGGGCCGCCCCTCGCCAGCGCGGCGGCCACCGGGTCGGGGATGGGCTGCCGGCTCTCGTCCACCGCGCGGAACACCTCTCCGAGCGGGCGCCCCACCGCCTGGAGACCAACCCCGGTGAGCTTCTCGGCCACCGCGTTCACCAGCGTCACCACGCCGTCCACGTCGGTGGCGATCACGGCGTCGCCGATGGACGCCAGCGTGGTTCGCAGCCACTCCCGCTGCTTGCGCTCGGTCTCCTCGGCGCGGAGCCGTTCGCCCTCCATGTCGCCCAGCGCCAGCGCGTTCCAGTAGACCACCGCGGCCGCCACCACCACCGCGCTCACCACCACGAAGGAGGCCCCGAGGAGGGCCTCGTACTTTCCGGCGCGGGGCCCCACCACTAGGAAGAGCCAGCCCACCCCGATGGGCACCACGAAGACGGCCCCGATGAGCCGTCGCGCCATGAATCCCGCCAGGCCTGGGCCGGTGAAGACGCCCATGAGCCCTGACTGGGGCCGGTCGAAGAGCAGCGAGGTGACCAGCAGGAGGAAGGCGATCCCGGCATAGAGGGGCACCCGCGTGTTGGCGGCCAGCCCCTCCATCGGCTCCACGCCGTAGGCGAAGCCGATGACGGCCTGGAGGGGGACGAGCGCCGCCGCGAGCGCCAGCAACTGTGCCGGCCGGGTCCCGGCCTCGGTCTCCAGGTCGTGCACGACGAGCGCGATCCCGATGAAGAGGAAGGCCAGCGCGCTGTTCGGCGCCATCCGGCCTGGATAGGTCGTGCCGGCGGCACCTGGCGGCTCCTTCACCAGCAGCTGGTCGATCCCCAGGTTGACCGACGCGACGTACTCGACGAGCGTGAAGAACCCCACCGAGGCCACCACCGCCCCGGCGATCTTCGCCACCAGGCGCGCCCGCGGCCCGGAACGGCGCGAGGCCAGCGTTCGGGCAGAGAGCCCCGCCGCCAGGAATCCCATCGCCGAGTTGGCCTTCACGCTCAGGGAACCCGGGAAGCCGGCTCGGAGGAGCGGCAGGTCGAGCGCCCAGCCGATGAGCACGGCGATCCCGAGGAACGCGGTGGCCTCCGCGGCGGCGCGGCCCAGCATCTCGAGGTTCTGGGGAAGTCGCCGGGAGTCGACGGACATGGGGGCGGCGGGCGGGTAGGCGTCCGGCTGTCCCTGTATGTTGACCCGCTCTCCCCCGGAAGCGCAAGCGGCGCTCCGACCGGCGAGTGGACCGGTCCGGGGCCCGTGCTACCCTTCCGGGAGGAGGACGCCATGAAGATCACCCCCCTCGACATCCAGCAGAAGCGCTTCGCCCGCGCCCTTCGCGGCTACGATCGAGACGAGGTCGAGGCCTTCCTCTCCCTGGCCGCCACGGCGTTCGAGGACCTCGTGAAGGAGATTCACGCGCTGCGCGAGGACGTGGAGCGCAAAGACGACGAGATCGCCGGACATCGCGGCCGCGAGCGCGCGCTCCAGGAAACCCTGGTCGCCGCCCAGAAGGCCAGCGAGGAGATCCGGGATTCGGCCCGCCGGGAGGGGGAGATCACCATCGCCGAGGCCGAGCTCCAGGCCGAGAAGATCGTGCAGGGCGCCCACCAGCGTTTCTTGAGAGTCGTCGACGACATCCAGGAGGTGAAGCGGCTCCGGATCCAGTTCCAGGCTTCGGTGCGCGCACTGGTCGAGGGGCACGGAAAGCTCCTCGACACCTTCCGGGAAACGGGAGCCGAGGATCCGGTGGAGTACCTCTCCGGGAGAAAAAAGGGCTCGGGCGAGGGCTGAGGTCGCGCCGGGATCAGTGGGCCTCTGCCCAGGTCGGCCCCTTTCCCACCTCGACGTAGAGCGGCACCCTCAGTTCCGCCGCGCCCTCCATGGCCCGGCGCACCAGCGCCTGGGCCGCGGCGACCTCGCCCTCCGCCACCTCCAGCACGAGCTCGTCGTGGACCTGAAGCAGCATGCGGGCGTCGCGCCGTTCCTCGGCGAGCGCGCGGTCGACCCGAAGCATGGCGAGCTTGATGATGTCGGCGGCCGTCCCCTGGATTGGCGTGTTGACCGCCATCCGCTCCGCCGCCTGGCGGAGGCCGGGGTTGCGGGCCCGGATATCCGGAAGCTCGCGACGCCGTCCCCAGAGCGTGCGCACGCAGCCGGTCTCCCGGGCCTGGGCCACGGTGGCGTCGAGCCACCGTTTCACACCGGCGTAGCGCGCGAAGTAGCGGTCGATGATGGCCTGGGCCTCGGCCGGCGGCATGTCGAGCCGCTGAGACAGGCCGAACGCCGAGAGTCCGTAGGCGATGCCGAAATTCAACATCTTCGCGACCCGCCGCTGGTCCGGCGTCACCTCCCCGGCCGGCACTCCGAAGGTCTCGGCGGCGGTGCGGGTGTGCACGTCCTCGCGGCGCTGGAAGCTTTCGAGAAGCGAGGCGTCCTCGGAGTAGTGGGCGAGGATGCGAAGCTCGATCTGCGAGTAGTCGGCGGAGACGAGCATGCGGCCGGGAGGGGCGACGAAGGCGGCGCGGATGCGGCGCGACAGGTCGGTCCGGACCGGGATGTTCTGCAGATTCGGGTCCTGGGACGAGAGGCGCCCGGTGGCCGCCCCGGCCTGGTTGTAGGTGGTGTGGATGCGCCCGTCGGCGGGATCGACCAGCATCGGGAGCGCGTCGACGTAGGTGCCCTTCAGCTTGGAGAGGGACCGGTGCTCGAGAACGAGACGAGGGAGCGGGTGCGTCTCGGCCAGCTTCTCGAGCACGTCCTGGTCGGTGGAGGGGCCGGTCTTGAGCCGCCTCCCCACCGGGAGACCGAGTTCCACGAAGAGAACCTGGGCGAGCTCGCGGGTCGACGCGATGTGGAACGGGCGGCCGGCGGCGGCGTGGATGCGCGCCTCGAGGTCGCGCATGGCGGCGCCGAACTCGGCGCTCATCGCCCCCATGGCCGCGGAATCGACGGCGATGCCGATCTGCTCCATTCCTGCGAGCACCGGCACGAGCGGACGCTCCACCTCGGCGTGGAGCCTGGCGAGCCCCTCGGCGTCGAGCGCTTCCTGGAGCGCAGCCGCCAGGGCAGGGAGGGCAGCCGCCGCCCGGCCGGCGTGCGCCGCCGTCTCCTCCACCGGGAAGGTGCCGGGGTCTCCGCCGCCCTTCCCCGCGCTGGCCGGAGACGGGGGGACCTCCACGCCGATCCGCTCCCGTGCCACATCGGCGAGGGAATGCTCTCGCCTGGAGGAAAGGAGCAGGCGGCTCGCCATCTCGGTGTCGAGGCCGCGGCCAGACACCTCGAGTCCCAGGTGGTGAAGGGCGTGGATCTCCGACTTGAGGTCGTGGGCGTGGGTCGCGACCGCGGGGTCCTCGAAGAGCAGGCGGAGTCCGGCGGCAGCCTCGGCGGCCGGGAGCTGTGGCGGCGCGCCGAGGTAGCGGTGGTACAGCGGCACGTACCAGGCCTGGCCCCCCGCCGCGAACGCCAGCCCCGCCGGCGGCACCCTGCGAGGCGCGGGTGAGGAGAAGGCGGAGCGGAAGCCCACCTGGCCGGCCCGCCGCGCCTCCGTCACCGCGGCGTCGAGGGCCGGGCGTGTGGTCACGACCTGGGTGGTGACCGCGCCGCCGCTCGGCCCCGGCGCGGGGAGCTCTCGCAGGAGGCGCCCGAACTCCAGCTCGCTGAACAAGGCGCGCGCCCGCTCGGCATTCACCGGGCGCCGCGCCAGGTCGGCGGGGCGCTCGGCAAGCGGCACGTCCTCCTTCAACATCACCAGGGTCCGGTTGAGCCGGATGCGGGCGGCGTGGGCGACGATCTTCTCCTTGAGCTTTTCGCCGCCGCGCGCCACCGCCTGCGGGATCTCCCCGGGACGGGAGAGCATGGCCTCGACGGTTCCGAAGTGCCGGACGAGGGCCGCGGCGGTGACCTCGCCCACGCCGGGAACCCCGGGGACGTTGTCGATCTTGTCCCCGGTGAGGGCCATCAGCTCCACCACCTGGTCCGGTCGGACGCCCAGCTTCTTTTCCACGTCGGCCTCGCGCGTCCACCCTCCCCGGCCGGCCGCCTCGGCCATGGGGTCGTAGAGCTCGATCCCGTCGCCCACCAGCTGGGCGAAGTCCTTGTCGCCGGTGACGATCACGACCTCGTAACCCTCGGCCCGGGCGCGCCGGGCCAGCGTGGCGATGACGTCGTCGGCCTCGACGCCGGTCTCCTCGAGCACCGGGACATCGAGCGCGCGGGCCACCTCGCGGACGAGCGGGAACTGGCGGGCCAGCTCCTCCGGCGCGTCCGGGCGGTTGGCCTTGTACGACGGGTCGAGGTCGGTGCGGAAGCTCTTGCGGCTGGCATCGAACACCAGCGCCACGTGGGTGGGCGTGTGTTCCCGCAATGACTTCAGCAACATCGTCGTGAAACCGTACACGGCGTTGGTGGGAACGCCCTTCGTCGTGGAGAGGTGAGGAATGGCGTGGAAGGCCCGGAAGATGAAGCCCGAACCATCGATGAGCGTGAGCGTGGGCATTCGCGCCCTCCCCCGTCAGCGGATGGTGAAGGTCTGGGAGACGTCGAGTCCGGGGGGGGCCATCATCAGCGCATCTCCGACGAAGGTCGAGTAGAACACCCGGCCCTTGTACTCGAGGCCGGGGACGACGCTCTTGTCGAAGGAGGTCACGGCGTTTCCCCCCGCCGTGTTGCTGGGGCGGCGCGCCATCGGTGCGAGGCCGCTCCGGGTGAAGAAATCCACCCCGGCGTCCCGGGCCGGCGGGGACGTCGCCGGGTCGCAGCCGACGACACCCGAAGGGCAGTACCGGCCGAGCCGGAATCCCAGCGCGGGCCCGGGCTGCATCGGATCGGTCATCTCCGGGAACCCGCTGGAGGGACCGTCGGGATAGGCTGCGGCATAGTAGAAACGGCGGGCCTTCCGGGCCAGCACCAGGGCCTCGCCCGACAGCCCCGCCTCGTCCGACCAGGCCAGCTCGTACCGACGGTCCATCTGTGGGCGACCCGCGTAGCCCGCCAGGCTTCCAACCAGCACGAACCCTCCGGCCCGGAGAGAGGTGCCCCGTGCGTAATCGTCCGTGGTGGGGTTGGTGTTGAAGGCGGTCAGGACCAGTCCGGTGTTCTCCGATCTCTGAAACCACGCGACCAGGCAGGCGTACTCGGATGCCATGGCCGGGTCGGCAGCGGGGGCGAGTTGCATCCCTCCACCCGGATAGAGATTCGGATCCGGGTCGAGCAAGGTCTGGAGGACCGCCTCGTGGGACTCCGGCGGCTTCGTGGGGTCGTATACCGGCGTCGTCTGTCCGGCGGGAATCCAGTTCGGCCGGGTGGACGCGCACGGATCGACATCGAGGCGGAAGAGCCCCAGGTCGCCCGGCGCACCGTCCGTGTCGAGCGTGTGGATTCCGAGTTCGGGGCTCGCGATGACGGCGCCGGCCACCCAGTCCGATCCTGCCGGAAGCCGTCCATCGACGGAAGGCACGAGCGCGCCCTGGATGGCGAGGTAGAGCGCTCCGCCCGGCGTGAGGCCGAGCACCGACCGGCGCAGCGCGAGTCCCGGCATGAACCCCTGGTACGATACCAACCAGCGGTCATTGCGGGTGAAGCCCGGCCAGACGGTGAAGGTGGACGGCAGGCTGGTGGGGTCGTGAACCACGGTCGGCCCGCCGCCCGCAGGGTGATCCTGCCAGACCCCGACCCCGGCGGTGCCCGGGGGGAAGCCAAAGAGTGCGGAGCTCGCGGTCGGACCGACCGGACCGACCGCGGTGGCCGTGTACACGCTGGTCTGGCTGATCTCGTTGTTCAGCATGAACGTCGCGTTCACCGGGCCGAATCTGCCCAGGTCCAGGACGTAGGCGACCCCGTCGATGGCCGTGACGAGCGCGGTCACGCTTGTCCAGAGCGGGCCGGTGGTCGGAGCCTGAAGCATGAACGACTGCGGCGCGCCGCTCCCGTTGAACGGCGGCGAGATCGTGGTCCCCAGGGCGACGTTCGGACAGAGCGGAAGGCCATTCCCGGGGACGGCCGGCGAATAGCAGACCTGGGACCCGTTGGTCGCGCCGGGCGCGACCGAGCCCGGGACGGCCGGCGGCGGCGCGATCCCCATGGCGATGGTCTGCGACGGCACGAAGAGCGGCGTCCGGTAGGACTGCGTCGGCACGGTGGAGCCCGGAGGCCCGGGCGGCGCAGGGTCCGGCGAGAGGCCGCCCAGCGCGGGGTCGAAGGTGGCGATGCCGCAGGCGATGTCCCGCTCCGGGCCGCAGCCCGACGGATCGAGCGAGGCGTAGACGCGGAGCGCCGGTGCACCAAAGGTGTAGAAATTGTCCTGGGTCCGCTCTCCGACGAACGCCGCGGCCACGGTGTAGGTCGGCGCGTTCCGGGCGTCGAGGCCGCGGACGGGCCAGGTCGCGGCGAGCCCCGCGCTGGCATCCACCTCGGCCACTCCCAGGACCGCACGGCCGGTCGAGTCCCGGATGACGTCCCGGCTCGCGAAGTAGACGTGCACGTTGTCAGGCCCGACGGCCATCGCCACGGGGGCGAAGCCGAGCGGTTTCACGACGGCTGGCGCGGAAAGTGCGATCGAACCGTCGGGCTGGCGCGCGACTTCCAGGACGACCAGCTGGCCACCGAACACGTCCTGGGGATCGGAGAATCCGACCAGGATCCAGGCAAGCCCGGGCGTCGTCGGGGCCATGGCCGGGATGCCCGTCGTCGGGCCGGACGGAACGGCCGCGACGGCGAGTGACAGCACCTGGGCCCCGACACCCGCGACGCCGGAAAGGTCCCAGGTGGCGACGACGCCGAATCCCTTCGTCCCGTCCAGCCACGTCCCGACGAGCTGCACCTGCTCGCCGGAGCTGGCCACCACCAGGACGTCCGCCTCTCCGTCCTGGAGCGAGCCCGCCGCGAGGTGAACTGGCCGGGGCATGGTCGGAACCGCCAGGGCGTAGGCGAGGTTCGGGCCGGCGATCGGCGCGTCGATCGCCGGATCGACGAGGCGCAACTCGTTCCCGCGGAACGAGGCGACCGCGATCAGCGGGACGAGACCGGCCTCCGGCCGGTCGGGATTCATGCCGGAGAAGGGGACCACCGCGACCGGGCCCCGGAAGCTGGCCAGGACCACCGCGTTGCCCTTGGAGCAACCAGCGAGGACCAGGACCGCGAACGCGAGGGGGAGACGGTGCCTCACGGACCCCTCCCGATCCGCTTCACCAGCGCCACCTGGTTCGGCTGGTCGGGGTCCATCTCGAGGATGTTCACCCAGTTGTCGAGGAACGAACCGACGTAGATCCGATCGCAGGCACGCCCCGGGACGCACGGGCTCGGCTCGTATCCCTCCCCAGGCACCGGAACGATGGCGCGAGCGGGGTCGATGGGCTCCACGGCGAGTCCGAAGGGCTGGCGGCCCAGCACGGGGAGACCTGTGACGGGGTCGAGGCCGATGTAGCGAACGACCGTGTGGGCGTCGGAGTCGAAGATGGCCAGCGCGCCCTCGAGGTCGCAGGTGATGGCGAAGAGGTCGGCTTTCCCGGGCCGGGCAGGGAGTCGTCGGATCTGGCCAGCACCGCGGCAGGTGCGGGTCACCCCGAGGAGCGCCAATCGCGGCTCGGCCAGGGCCGTCGGTGCGAGGTCGAAGATGGCAAGGGCGCCGCCTTGAGAAATGATGACCCCGGTCTGGAGGGCAACCGAGAGGTCGTAGATCTGGACGGTGACGTACAGGAACCTTCCGTCGCTGGAGAGCGCCATGTCCCGCGCCGTGGCGCCCGGGAGGAGACTCGAGAAGGTCGGTCTGGCGAAGTCCGGGATGGCGAAACCGTCGAAGGCCAGCGGCGTCACCAGCGGGTTGAACCATCGGAACGTTGCGTTGACCAGGCCGACGCTGGTGCTCACGAAGACCAGGTCCTTCGCCTTGTCGTGGATCGAGGTGTAGGTGCTGTCCTGGCCGAGCAAGAGGCCGAGCACGTCATCGTCCCGCAGGAGGTTCACCCGGGAGAGCCAGCCGAAGTTGTTCGCCGACAAGAGGTGCGACACGAAGGCGAAGGCACTGGGTGCGCCACCCCTCTCGCTGCAGGCGATCGAGATGCCGTAGGGGTCGAGACGCTGGACGGGCAGGACGAACGGGCAGCTGGCGCCGCACTGAAGCGATCCGTCGGACGCCATCTGCATCCGGTAGATGATCTGGCCGGAGCGGGACGCGACGAGGAGCTTCGCCCCTCCGCCGCCGACGAACGGATCGGTCGCGAGAGGCGCGCACTGGCTCGGGCAGTCGGGCCATCCGGGCTGGCACGTTGCGTCGGCCAGGGCGACCTCGCCGCCGAAGCTCCCGATGCGCGCCGAGCCCACGACCGCCAGTTCGCCTCCGAGCGACGAGTCCTGCGAGAGGTCGGGATCGACGACCAGCACCGTGCCGCCCGATTGCTCGCTGAATCGGAGGTCGAAGTTGGAATTGACGATGACGAGCTGGGACGATCCGTCCGGTGCGGCCACGGTCGGCGCCACCTGCCGGACCGTCAGGCCCACCGGGAAGGTGAGCACGTCGAGCGGGGGCTCCTGGACCGGGTAGGCGTCCTTGCAGCCGGCCGCCATCAGGAAGGCGACGAGCGCGACAATCTTTGAGATTCGGGTCACCGGGAGGGCGAACCCTAAGCCCCGCATCCCCCCAGGGTCAAGGGGAAATCGGGCGCTTCAGGCACCGCGCGCGACGGCCGCGGCGGCCGGCATCTCGGCCTGGATCTTCCGGAAGTCGGCGACGTCGGCGAAGAGGTCGGAGACCCGCTTCATGATGCCCAGCCGGTTGGCTCGGACGGCTGGTTCGTCGGCCATGACCAGCACCTCGTCGAAGAACCGATCGACCGCCGACTTGAGAGACGCCACCGCGCGCAGCACGGCCGAGTAGTCGCGAACCCGGCGGAACTCGGCCACCTCTCCCTCGACGCGCTCGACCTCGTCGAGGAGCGCCGTCTCCGCGCCCTCGCGGAGGAGCCCCCGGTCCACGGCCGCGCCGCTCCCCTCCCCGGCCTTCTCGCGGATGTTGGCGACGCGCTTGAAGGCCACGGCGAGCGGCACGAAGTCTGGGCGGGCCTTGACGCTGGCGAGCGCCTCGAGGCGGCGGCGGGCGTCGACCACGTCGTCGAAGCCCGCGGCAAGCACCGCGTCGACGAGGTCGCCGTCGAACTCGTCGCTCCAGAGCGCGCGGAGTCGCCCGCGCAGGAAGTCCTGGACCTGGGAAGCCACCACGGCGCGATCGGCGGCCAACCTCGCCCCGGCGAGCGCATCGAGCGTCTGCTCCACGGCGCCGGCCAGCGACAGGTGATAGCCCCGCGCCTGGACGATGCGGAGGATCGCGATGGCGGCCCGGCGAAGGCCATAGGGATCGGCCGCGCCGGTGGCCTTCTCCCCCACCCCGATGATCCCCACCAGCTGGTGGAACCGGTCGGCCAGGCCGACCAGCGCCCCCAGGTCGCCGCGCGGCATCTCCTCGGAAGCGCCCAGAGGCTTGTAGTGGTCCTCGATGCCGTCTGCGATCTCGCCGCGGAGCCCTTCCAGCCGGGCGTAGTGTCCCCCCATCGTGCCCTGCAGCTCGGGAAACTCGCCCACCATCCCGGTGGTGAGGTCGGTCTTGCAGAGGCGCGCGGTCTCGAGGAGGTCGGAAACCAGCTCCTCCCGGCCGAGCGAGCGGGCCAGCCCGCTCGCAACCGCGCCGATGCGGTGGACGCGATCGAGCTCGCTTCCCAGCCGGGCCTGGTAGGTCCGGCGACCCAGGTCCTCGACGCGGTCGCGGAGCGGGCGCTTGCGATCCTCCTCGAAGAAGAACCGGGCGTCCGCCAGGCGTGCGCGCAGCACCCGCTCGTACCCGTGCCGGGCCACGGCGCGGTCCTTGACGGCCGTGCCGGAGACCGCGATGAAGCGGTTGGCCAGCCGGCCGTGCGCGTCCTGCACCGCGAAGTAGCGCTGGTGGTTGCGCATCTCCGAGATGACCACCTCGGGCGGGAGTTCCAGGTTGGACTTCTCGAAGGTGCCGGCGATCCCGGTGGGGTGCTCGACCAGCCAGGTGACCTGCTCGACGAGCGGCTCGTCAGGCCGCAGGCTGCCCCCGACCTTGCGGGCCGCCTGGGCCAGTTCCTTCTC
>Ga0315273_10000347_pt1 | contig 46994 bp, 40 predicted proteins | sample YL17G02_0_MG_FD_205753 | JGI IMG/M metagenome (GOLD analysis project Ga0315273, IMG submission 205753) | Sediment microbial communities from Yellowstone Lake, YNP, Wyoming, USA - YL17G02_0 | ecosystem: Environmental > Aquatic > Freshwater > Lake > Sediment | place: USA: Wyoming | collected...
ACTTCTACAAGTACGTCCCGCCGCGCCACCTTGAGGAGATCGATGCCGACATCCGGGCCATCGAGAAGGACATCGTACGCATGTTGGCCGAGCTGACCGGCTCGAAGGCGGAGGAAGGCACGTGAGCCAGGGCCTAGGCCGCTTCAAGCCGTATCCGGAGTACAAGGACTCTGGCGTGGAGTGGCTGGGGAAGATTCCAAAACACTGGCGAGTTGGCAGACTCAGGTCGGTTGCATCAGTTCGCTTGAGTAATGTGGATAAAAAGTTCACAGAGGGGGAGCTGCCAGTTCGGCTCTGCAACTATATCAATGTGTATTACAATGAGCGACTAACAAAAACGATCGATTTCATGAAAGCGTCAGCAACTCCAGACCAGGTGAAGAGATTTTCGCTGCGTCGCGGTGATGTTCTCATAACCAAAGACTCAGAATCCTGGACGGACATAGCTATTCCATCTGTTGTTCTGGAGGACTTACCTGACGTCTTGTGCGGTTACCACTTGGCACATATTCGGCCAATGCAGGACCACCTCGATGGACCCTTTTTGGCCCGTACTTGTTCAGCTATTGGTCCTCGTGACCAGTTTCAGATCGCAGCAAATGGCATTACTCGATACGGACTGACCCGTGACTCAATTCGTGCGGCGGTCTTTGCGCTGCCCCCCATTGCCGAGCAACAGGGTATAGCGAATCTACTCGATCGCAAAACATTCAAGATCGATACGCTGATAGCGAAGAAGGAACGGTTGATCGAGCTGCTGCAGGAAAAGCGCTCCGCCCTCATTACTCACGCCGTTACCAAGGGCCTCAACCCGGCTGCCTCCATGAAGGACTCCGGGGACGAGTTCCTTGGCGCTACGCCTTCCCACTGGCTGTGCGTGCCGCTATCTCGAGTGACTCTTTCGCGATGCGATGGACCTTTCGGCAGCGGACTGAAGTCTGAACACTACCGTTCATCAGGGGTTCGCGTGGTGCGCCTTCAGAATATTGGGACCGGTGAATTTGTCGACACAGATCATGCCTACATCGAGGAGACGCACGCCCGAGAGCTTGGGGACCATTCTGTCCTTGCTGACGATGTCCTGGTTGCAGGCCTTGGCGACGATTCACATCCCGTAGGTCGCGCTTGTGTCGCCCCGCCAGGTATTCATCCCGCGATGGTCAAGGCAGATTGTTTTCGGTTCAGAGTCGACAGCAGGCTAGTATTTCCGCATTTCGTGGCACGCCAACTTACCGCAACGGCAGTCATAGCGGCAGGCTCGCTTGCCACGGGCGCTACCAGAGCACGAATGAATCTAACCGCAACCTCCCAGTGGCGACTCGCCCTGCCGCCGATAAATGAGCAGGCCGTTATTGCAAAATTCGTAGACGCGGCTGATGCTCAATGCTCCGCAATCCTGGATGTTATAAAGCGCGGCATCAACCACTTGAATGAGTACAGAACTGCCCTCGTCTCGGCCGCCGTTACGGGCAAGATCGATCTCCGAACCGAGGTTGCTTGAGCCTGTCCCGTGGACGGGGGGGCAAAAAGTAGTGAGATCTGAATGGGGGTGGCTTGGTCATTCGAAAAAGTACAAAATGGAATGCTGAACTTTTCCCAGTTTCGGTATATAATCCAATCAGCGCGGTTCAGGATACTGGAGGACCATAACGAATGGAGTGTGTTTGCTACTCGCTGCTGTTTGCGGACAAAGTAATAACAGAAGATAATGGGAAGAAAGGGCTAATCGGAGTATTCGGCAACTTCAACTTCCCAAGTTTTCCTGCGATTTCTCCGCCATGGTTCATTTATGCGGCGGTCTCAAATCTCACCGGTAGACATGAGTTTTCGATAAACCTGGTTCGGGATGAGGCCCAGCACGTGGTTCTGCCAATCGCCGGCGAGATAGAATTCCCTGAAAAAGGAGGTGACGTCGAGCTCATATTCCCGATCGGCAATTTGACTTTTCAGAAACCTGGTGTGCACACTCTGACATTCAATATCGACGGGCAGCAGCTCTGTTCTAGAATTCTGACCGTGAACAAGAGTGAGCCTTCCGGAGGCAAGTAATGCTTTCCATGCGAGAGCCTAGGATAGAATATAGCAAGCAATCACGAAAATACCTTGGCAGGTCCTACGTGACCTTTTCCGACGGCAGCCGGGCGAAAGTCTCCTACCCAATTGGCTATTCCAGTTCCAATATTTCTAACGCCAAGGTGAAGATACCCAACGAGACGACTGAGTTGACTTTCCAGCAAACCGACAGTGGCACCAACGTTATTATCTGCAAAGATTTAGACGACCTGTTCCAATCATTGGGAATGTAGATTCTTGCTAACGTTTGGCTATGCTCACCAATTCAAACAAGACCTGAGGAAAATAAGGCGCTCCACTCAAGACGTAACAGCGGTCAGGGCAGCAATCTTAGCGATAGTCCGTGAGCAACCATTGGAACCAAGATATCGCGATCACAAGCTCCTGGGTAAGTACGCGGACAGGCGGGAGTGCCACATCAGGCCTGACCTGCTTCTTATCTATAAGAAGACGGGAAATACAATCGTGTTTGAAAGACTTGGAAGCCATTCGCAGTTATTCAAGTGACTAAGGATCGCTCACTCGCCAACTCTGAGACACGAGCAACAATGAGATAGCAGCTTCAGCAACTGTTATAAGGTAAACAAAACGTCGGCAGATCTTTACAAGTGCCGACATTTTATTTTATGCTTAATTTGTGGTGGTCCCTGACGAGGTCATCAAAATAATCCGCGAGCTCAAGCTGGTCCGGCCTCGCGATCTCGAACAACAGGGAATTCGCCCGAACGTGCTATGGAAACTGGCCAAGGAAGGCCAGGTGGAACGCATCGGTAGAGGGCTCTACCAGCTTCCGGGGACCGTGCTCAGTGAATACGTTTCGCTGCTCGAAGTCGTAAAGGCAGTCCCGAATTCCATTATCTGTCTGCTGACCGCCCTCAGGTTCCACGAAATCGGCACCCAGGAACCTCCCCGTGTCTGGATCGCAATTGACCGCAAGGCTCGCAAGCCGAAAAGCCGCACGGTGGAGATGGAGATCGTCAGGTTTTCCGGGGTTGCTCGGGTCAAGGGTGTTGAAACCCACCAAGTCGATGGCTTTTCCATTCGCGTCACGAACCCAGGGCGCACGGTCGCGGATTGCTTCAAGTACCGCAACAAGATCGGGCTCGACGTGGCTCTCGAGGCGCTTCGCGAGTGCCTCATGGACAATAAGGCGACTATCGACCAGCTCTGGCATTTCGCAGGGGTTTGTCGTGTTCAAAATGTCATGCGGCCTTATCTGGAGGCACTCACTTCATGAGGCCTCTCGGCGGACCATGGCAACCGAAAGCGAGGGACCCCAATGCCTGACATCTCCGAGCGCAGCTTCGAGCAGGCCATCGATGCTGCCTTGCTGGCCGCGCCTGCCGGAGCGGAGGGCTCTCCCGGCGGCTACCGCAAGCGCCTGCCCGAGGACTACGACCGCAGCCTGTGCCTGATCCCCCGCGACGCGGTGGACTTCGTCCTGGCCACCCAGCCCAAGGAGTGGGCGCGGCTCAAGCAGCACCACGGCGAAGCCGTGAAGGAGCAGTTCACGAAGCGCCTGGCTCGGGAGGTTGAGCGGCGGGGCGCTCTGGATGTGCTGCGCGGCGGCCTCAAGGATTCGGGCTGCAAGTTCCAACTCGCCTACTTCCATCCCGCCAGCGGGCTCAACGAGGAGACGCGGCGCCTTCATGCAGGGAACCTCTGCAGCGTGGTGCGGCAGCTTCGCTACAGTCGCAAAAATGAGAAGAGCCTGGACCTGGTGATCTTCCTGAACGGCATCCCGGCGATCACCGCCGAGCTCAAGAACCCGCTGACCGCCCAGACCGTGGAAGATGCCATCCGGCAGTATAAGACCGACCGCGATCCCCGCGAGCCGCTCCTGGCCTACGGCCGCTGCCTGGCGCACTTCGCCATCGATCCCGACCTGGTCTATGTCACGACCCGGCTGCAAGGAGAGCGCACCCGCTTCCTGCCGTTCAACCAGGGAAAGTTCGGGGGTGCCGGAAACCCCCCGGTTCCTCCAACCGGGAAGGGATACCCCACCTCCTACCTCTGGGACCGCATCTGGGCCCGGGATAGCCTGCTGGAGTTGGTGCGGCGGTTCATCCACGAATTCCAGGAGGAGGACGAGAAGGGCAGAAGAACTGGCAAACGCTCCCTCATTTTCCCGCGCTACCAGCAACTCGATGCGGTGCGCAGGCTGGTGGCCCATGCCCGGGAACACGGCGCGGGGCAGCGCTATCTGGTGCAGCACTCCGCCGGGGACGGCAAGAGCTTCACCATCGCCTGGCTGGCCCACCAGCTTTCCACCCTGCATGATGCGCAGGACCGCCGGGTGTTTGATTCAATCATTGTCGTCACCGACCGGCGCGTGCTGGACCGCCAGCTTCAGAACACGATGCGCCAGTTCGAGCAGACTCTCGGCGTGGTGGAGAACATCGACACCACCTCGCGCCAGCTCAAGCAGGCCCTCGAAGAGGGCAAAACGATCATCGTAACCACCCTGCAGAAGTTCCCGGTGATCGCGTGCGAGATCGGCGAGTTGCCCGGCCAGCGCTTCGCCGTAATCGTGGACGAGGCCCACTCCTCGCAATCGGGGGAGAGCACCAAGAGCCTTAAGGCGGTGCTCGCCGCCCCCGACCTGGAGGAAGCGGAGCGCCAGGAGGCCGAGGCCCAGAGCCCGGAGGAAGAGCTGGAGAACGCGATCCTGGCTGAAATCGGGAAGCGCGGACGCCTCCCGAACTTGTCCACCTTCGCTTTTACGGCTACGCCCAAGTCCAAGACTCTGGAGCTGTTTGGCGCCCGGAGGGCGGACGGCGGCTTCGAGCCCTTTCACTTATACAGCATGCGCCAGGCGATCGAAGAGGGTTTCATCCTCGACGTGCTGGCCAACTACACCACTTTCAAGGCCTATTGGCGCCTGCTCAAGACCATCCAGGGCGACCCGCAGTACGACAAAAGCAAGGCGGAATACCTTCTGAAGTCGTTTGTGGAGCTGCACCCCCATGCCATCCGGGAAAAGGTGCGCATCATGGTGGATCATTTCGCCACCCAGGCCCAGCAAGAAATCGGCAACAAGGCCAAGGCCATGATCGTGACCCGCTCCCGCCTGCACACGGTGCGCTACCGGCTGGAAGTGGATCGGTACCTGAAGGAAAAGGGCCATCCCTTCAAGGCGTTGGTCGCCTTTTCCGGGAAGGTCGACGATGGGGGCCAATCCTACACCGAGGCGGGCATGAACGGCTTTTCGGAAAAACAGACTGCCAAGGCTTTCGAACGGCCGGAGTACCGTTTCTTGATCGTGGCCAACAAGTTTCAAACGGGTTTCGACCAGCCCCTTCTGCACACCATGTACGTGGACAAGAAACTTGGCGGGGTGAATGCCGTGCAGACCCTCTCCCGGTTGAACCGCACGCATCCCGAAAAACGGGGAACCCTCGTGCTGGATTTCGCCAACGAGGCCGACGTCATCCGGAAATCCTTCGAGCCATATTACGAGACTACGCTCCTATCCGAAGAAACCGACCCGAACCTGTTGTACGAGATCCAGGGTGCGCTCCTGAGCTTCCCCGTCTACACCGAGGAGGACGTGAACCGTTTCGCCAAAGTCTACTTTGACCGCAAGGCCACTCAGGACAAGCTGTACGCCGCGCTGGCGCCGGTCACCGGCCGCTTCTTGGAACTGGCCGACGCGGAGCGGCACGCTTTCCGGGGCCAGCTCACCGACTACCTGCGACTATACGCTTTCCTTTCCCAGGTGCTGACCTTCGCCGACCCGGAGCTGGAGAAGCTCTACGTCTTCGCACGCCACCTGCGCCGCATCCTGCCGGAAGGCCGGTTGGAGCTGCCCCGCGAGGTGCAGGCGAATATCGACATGGAGTCTTACCGGGTAAAGCAAACTGGCAGCGGCCCCATCGGCCTGGAGCGCAGGAGCGGAATCCTGGAGCCCATCGGCAGCAAGCGCTATCCGGAGCCGTCCCTCGAGCAGCTCGAACCCCTCTCCCGGATCATTGCCGAGTTGAATGAGCGCTTCGGGCTCAACCTGGGCCCCGAGCACCAGGTGACCCTGGGCCGAATGATGAGCCGCCTGGATGGGGACGCGGCCCTGGACGCCAGCGCTCGGGCCAACACCCGGGAGGACGTGCGCCTTGCCTTCGACCAGAAGGTCGAGGAGGCAATCCAGGAGATCGTGGAGACGAACTTCGAGCTGTACAAGCGGATCACCGACGACGACGCCTTCGGCGAGGCCGTCAAGAACTTCCTATTCGACCAATACCTGCGCGGGCATCCACCGCCTGAGAAGTAGCCCCGTTCCTTGCCGCCCTCTGCCGCTTTCGGGTACAATCCTCGCGACCATGAACGCACCGATCCCCAAGGACTTCCTGTGGGGCGCGGCCACCGCCTCCTACCAGATCGAGGGCCACCCCCTGGCCGACGGCGCCTGCCCCTCCAACTGGCACCGCTTCGCCCACCGCAGGGGCAGAATCCAGGACGGGACCAACGGGGACGTGGCCTGCGACCACTACCACCGCTGGCCCGAGGACGTCCGGCACATGAAGGAGTTGGGCCTGGGCGCCTACCGCTTCTCGGTGGCCTGGCCCAGGGTGGTGCCGGAGCCCGGGAGGGTGAACACCAAGGGACTGGAGTTCTACGACCGGCTGGTGGACGCCCTGCTGGAGGCCGGGATCACCCCGTTCGCCACCCTGTTTCACTGGGACCTGCCTGCCTGGCTGGAGGATCTGGGCGGCTTCACGCGGCGGGACGCCGTCGAGCACCTGGACTTCTACGGCCGGGCCGTGTTCGAGGCGCTGGGGGACCGGGTTAAGAACTGGATTTCGCTCAACGAACCGGTGGCCCACGCCTTCAACGGATACCTGTTCGGCTCTAACGCGCCGGGAAAGCACCTGAGATTTCGCTCCGCCTTTGCGGCCAGCCATTACCAGCTTCTGGGGCATGCCCGGCTGGTCAAGAGCTTCCACAAAACCGGCAAGCAAGGCCGAATCGGCATCGCCAACCATCAGATGTGGTACACGCCGCTGCGGGCGGAGGATCCCGGGGACGTTCAAGTAGCCCGGCGGATGGACGCGGTGAGCAACCGCCTGTTCATGGAGCCCATCTTCCTGGGACGCTATCCCGAGGAGGCCGTACGCGGGTTCGGGCGTTTCCTGCCCAAGGGCTGGGAGCGCGACCTGGCGGAGATGCGCGAACCCGGGGATTTCCTGGGGATCAACTACTATAACCGCGCCACCTACCGGCACGCACCGCTTGTGCCGCTGCTGCACGGCCGGGAAGTGCCCACCCCGGGCGCCAGGCGCAGCGCCATGTGGGACATCGACCCCCGGGGCCTGCAGGTCATTCTCGCCCGCGTGCGGGAAGAGTACGGCAACCCGCCGGTGTACATCACCGAGAACGGTTATCCCCTGCCCGAACGCCCCGGCGCCGATCCCCTGGACGACCAGGAGCGGATCGATTACCTGGAAAAACACATCGAACAGACCCTGCAGGCCTGCGCCGCTGGGTCCGACGTACGCGGCTTCTTCGTCTGGTCGCTGCTGGACAACTTCGAGTGGCACCTGGGCAACACCATGCGCTTCGGCCTCATCCGCGTGGACTTCGCCACCCAGGCGCGCACCTGGCGCCGGAGCGCCTCCTGGTACCGGGACCTCATCCGCCGATGACCGACTTCCGCGAGCTGCACGGACGCACCGACTTCTACTTCCTGCGGCATGGGGAAAGCGAAGGCAACAGCTCGCGGCTCCTGCAGGGGCGCGGAGACTACCCCCTGTCCGAAGCAGGGAGGCAGCAGGCCCTCCGGGTGGCGGGCTGGCTCGGGGACAAGGGCATCCAGTGCGTGCTGGCCTCGCCTCTGGCCCGGTCGGCCGAGACGGCGCGGATCGTGGCCTCCGCCCTAGAGCTGCCGGAACCCGAGACGCGGGAGGAGCTCACCGAGCTGGACACGGGGCTTTTCACCGGGCTGGCGGTCACCGATATCCGGAGTCGTTACCCGCAGGCCTGGAGCGCGTTCCAGCGCGAGAGCTGGGAGGGGGTGCCGGGCGCCGAGCGGGCTGCCGACCTCGCGGAGCGCGCGGGGCGGCTTTGGGAGGAGCTGGCCGCGCGGGCCCGCTCAGGCCGCCGCTCGCTTTTGTGCGTCACGCACTCCGGCACGATGCAGTGGATCATCAAGACCACCTTCGGCTGCCGCGCCTGGATGCCAGTGGTGCCTATGGGGAATTGCGCGGTCTCGCGCTTCAGCGTAGACAACCGCCTGCGGGAGGAGCCGGTGCGGCACTACGCGGAGTGGTCCCTGCTCGCCTACCAGCCTTTCCCCGAGCTGGAGCGCGAGGACCACCTGTTCCTGAAACGCTAAGGGGGAAGTCATGAGAATCAACGTCTACCGCTGGGCGTCGATGACCGAAACGGAGCGCCGCGCGCTGTGCCGGCGAGCCGAGGCCGGGCTGGAGGGGGTGCCCCTGGCCGTGAGCCGGCGGGCGGGGCCGCAGGAGCCGGGGGGCTGAGGCTTGGAGCGCCTGCAGGAGCTGTTCGGCTGGATCGAGTCCTTCACGAACCTGGAGCGCTCCGGGGCCGTGTTCTCCGCGCGCGCCTACCAGCTGGAGCGCATGCGGCGCCTGGCCGAGCGCCTGGGCAACCCGCAGGACAGCTTCCGCTCGGCCCATGTCGCCGGCTCCAAGGGCAAGGGCTCCACGGCCGCCTTGCTGGCCTGGTCCCTCCAGGCCGCCGGGCTGCGCACCGGGCTGTACACCTCGCCCCACGTGGAGAGCTACCTGGAGCGCTATGCCGTTCTGGAAAAAGGATCAAGCGACTCTCACCCGCGGCTCCTGGAGCGCCTGGGCGCGCGCCTGCGGGACAGCATCGACACCCTGCCGCGGGAGCTACAGGCGGAGCTGGGCCGGCCCACCACCTTCGAGCTGCTCACCCTCCTGGCCTTCGAGCTGTTCCGCGAAAGCGGCTGCGAGGCGGCCGTGCTGGAGACCGGCATCGGCGGGCGCCTGGACGCCACCAACATCGTGACCCCCGAGCTCTGCCTGCTCACGCCCATCGAGAGGGAGCACACCGACGTGCTGGGCGACACCCTGGAGGCCATCGCCGAGGAGAAGGGCGGGATCATCAAGCCGGGCGTCCCGGTGTACAGCGCGGCCCAGCACCCCGCGGTGCGCGGGGTGCTGCGGGGCATCGCCGGGGAGCGCGGCAGCCCGATCGCTTTCGTGGACGAGGAGCTCGCCGAGCTTTCCAGCGAGTACTCGCCGGAGGGCACCGAGCTTTCCTTGCGCTTCCACGGCGAGAGGCAGCGGCGCTACCGCCTCGCGCTCATCGGGGACTATCAGGCCGAAAACGCCGCCCTGGTGGACCTGGCCGCCCGGCGGACCCTGGGCCTGGGCGGGGAGGCGCTGGAGCGGGGCTTCCTCGCCGCCCGCCTGCCCGCCCGCCTGGAGCTCCTGCGCGCCCGCCCGCCCGTGGTCCTGGACGGGGCGCACACCCCCCGCTCCGCGGAGCGGGTGTTGAGCGTGTTCCGCACCCTGTTCGGCGGCGACGGGGTGCTGCTGTTCGGCGCGGCCCGGGGAAAGAAGATCCCGGAGATGGCCGCCCTGCTCGCCCCGGCTTTCCGGCGCATCGTGATCACCACCCCGGGCGCCTTCAAGGAGAGCGACCCCGCCGAGATGCACCGCCTGTTCCTCGCCCTGCAGCCCGCCTCCCGTCTGGAGCCGGACACGGGAGCGGCCCTCCAGCTCGCCCTGGAGCTCACCGAGGCGCGACGGCCGCTCCTGGTCCTGGGCTCCTTCTACCTGGCCGGCGAGGTGCGCCGGCGGATGATGGGGCTTCGTGGACAATCCCCCGTGCGGTAGGCTATCATCGAGGCGAACGCATGCTGCGAATCCTTCACTTGGTCACCGCCCTGGCGCTGTTGGCGGCGCACGGCGTCTTCCTGGGCCGCGGCCTGTATCTGCGCCGCGCGGGCAGGGGACCGGCCCCGCTGGACCGGCTGCTGCGCACGCTGTCCCAGCTCCTGCTGCCCGTCGCCGCCCTCACCGGCCTCCTGGGTTTCCGGGGCCGGGGGTCCCGGCCGCAATTGCTGCACCTGCTCCTGGGGCTCTCACCGCTGGCGGCCATCCTCCTGGTGTTGGCGGGGCGCGTGGTTCTGCGCCGGCGCACCCAGTGGCCTTGGCTGCTGCCGGCGCTCAACCTGACCCTGATCGCGGCCGCGCTGGCTACCGGCCTCGCGGCGCTGGGGGGGGGTTAATTTGGAAAATAATCTCCTGCTCGGCGGCAGGCTGCTCGTGACCGTGGGTGACATCACCGCCTGCGAGACCGACGCCATCGTGAACGCGGCCAATTCCTCGCTGCTGGGCGGCGGGGGCGTGGACGGGGCCATCCACCGGGCTGGCGGTCCGCAGATCCTGGCGCAGTGCCGCGAGCTGCGCGCCCGGCGCTACCCGGGCGGCCTGCCCGTGGGGGAGGCGGCCGTGACCGGGGCCGGCCGCCTCGCCTGCCACTACGTGATCCACACGGTGGGGCCGGTCTGGCACGGCGGGAACCACGGCGAGGCGGCCAAGCTCGCCCTCTGCTACCGCCGCAGCCTGGAGGAGGCGGCGCGACTGGGCCTGCGCAGCGTCGCCTTCCCCGCCATCTCCACGGGGGTATACGGCTACCCCAAGGAAAACGCCGCGCGCGTGGCCTCCAACGCCGTGCGCGAGTTCCTGGAGGAAAACCGCCTGCCCGAGGTCGTCACCTTCGTCTTCTTCAACTCCGCGGACGCCGGGCTGTTCCTCCAGGCCGTGGGCGAGCGGGAGGCGTAGGGTTTGTCGCTCAACTGGCGCGAGATCGATTGCATCCTCGCCGAGCTCTCTCTGGAGGGCTTGATCGTGCGGCAGATCTACCAGCCCAGCCACCCCGTGGTGGTGCTGGAGCTCTACCGCCGGGGCGCACCCAGCCGCCTGCGCTTCTGCTTCGCCAATCCCAACCTGCGCCTGCATCACACCTCGGAAAACCCGGCCAACCCGACCCCGGCGCCGCGCTTCGTGGCCTTTCTGCGCTCCCGCATCCGCAACGGCCGCATCCTCAGCGCATCGCAGCTGGGCCGCGAACGGATCGTGCGGCTGGAGGTGGCGCATGGGGAGGAGCGAGTGCTGCTGTGGGCACGCCTGTGGGGCGGGGCAGCCAACCTGATCGTCACGGACCCTCAAGGAAACGTGCTGGATGCCCTGTATCGGCGTCCCAGGCGCGGCGAGGTGAGCGGGGGCCGGTTCGAGCCGCCGGAAACAAGCCTTGCGCCAGAACTGGAACGCTACCAGGTCCGCGAGTTCCCGGGCGAGGGCAGCTTCAACCAGCGCGTGGAGCGCTTCTACGCGGAGTTGGAGGGCGCCCAGGAGCGCCAGCGTCTGCTCTCCTCGATCCGCACCCGCCTCCAGCGCAGGGAGAACCGCATCCTGGCCGGCCTGGAAACCCTGCGGCAGCGCCGGGACCAGCACGGCGAGCCGGCCCAATGGCAGCGCTGCGGCGAGCTGCTCCTGGCCAACCTGCACGCGGTGGAACCCGGGTCCCGCTGGCTCTCGGCCGAGGACTACGGGGCGCCGGGGCGCCAGGTGCGCATCGAGCTGGACCCGCGAGCTACCCCGGCGCAGAACGCCGAGAGCTACTTCCGGCGCTACCGCAAGGCCAAGGCCGCGCTGGAGCGCCTGGGGGAGGACATCGGGGCCCAGGAGCGTGAACTGGCGGAGGTTCGCCGAGAGCTGGAGTCCCTGGACGGGGTGCAGGACACGGCCGCGCTCGCCGCCCGGGCGGCGGCGCTGGCCCAGAGCAAGACCCGGCGGGAGCGCTCCCGGGTGAAGGCCCCCGGGCTGGAGTTCGCCTCCGGCCCCTTTCGCCTGCTGGTCGGGCGCAGCGCCGCGGAGAACGACGCGCTGCTGCGGCGGCACGTGCGCGGCAACGACTTCTGGCTCCACGCCCGCGACGTGCCGGGCGCCTACGTCTTCGTCCGGGCCCTGTCCGGCAAGAGCGTGCCCCTGGACGCCCTCCTGGACGCCGCCAACCTGGCCCTGCATTTCAGCAAGGCCCGCAGCTCGGGCAAGGGTGAGGTCTACTACACCCGGGTGAAATACCTGCGCCGGGCCCGGGACGGGGCGCCGGGGCTGGTGCTGCCCACGCAGGAGAAGAACCTCCACGTCCGCCTGGAGCCCGAGCGCCTGGCGCGCCTACTGGGCCCGTATTGAAACTCTCCGGTCTATCCATATACTTTTACTTATGAAGGTACGCGCTGCCACTGTGGAGGGCATCTTCTACCCCGCGGAGCGCTCCGCGCTCGCCCAGCGGGTGGGCGGCCTGCTGGCCGCCGCCGGGCAAGCGGGCACGGCGAGCTGCATCATCAGCCCGCACGCGGCCTACGACTACTCCGGCGCCCTGTCCGCCGCGGCCTTCCAGGCGGCCGCGGGCCGCCCCGTGGAGCGCGTGCTGCTGCTCGGGCCGGTGCACCGGGAGCCCGTGGACCGCCTCCTGCTGCCCGAGTCCGAAGCCTTCCAGACCCCTCTGGCCACCACCCCCATCGACCGCCAGACCGTCGACCGCCTGGCGTCGCTGGACAGCTGCTTCGCGCTGGACGACATCCCCCACCTGGAGGAGCATTGCCTGGAGGTGCAGCTGCCTTTCATGCAGACCCTGTTCCCGGGCGCGCGCCTGGTGCCCGTGCTCATGGGGCGCCCCGCTCCCAGGCTGGTGGACGCGCTGGCCGGGGCCTTGCGCCGGGAGCTGGCATTCGAGCCGGGACGTACCCTGGTCGCGGTCTCCGCCAACCTCACCTCCTATCGCCCCCGGGCGGAGGGGGAGCGGGAGGCGCAGGCGCTGCTGGACCTGATCCGCGCCGGCGATTGGCGGGCCATCGTCGAGCAGATCGCCCGCAAAAGCATCAGCTCTTGTGGCGCCGGTTGTATTGCTGCTATACTTGCCCTCGAGCAGGAGCTGGGCTCCCGGGCCGAGGTCCTGAAGCTGGGCAGCTCCCTGGCCGCAAGCGACGACGAGCGCAAGGTCGTCCACTACGGGGCGATCGCCTTCGAAAGAGCGAACCATGGAACAATTCCTGACAGCCGGGGAACGCAGCGCGCTGTTGAGCGCGGCACGGGAGGCGATTGAGTCGCGGCTCCAGGCGGCTGAGCCCGCGGGCGCGGAAGCCCGCGTAGTCGGCGGCAGCCTAAAAAAAAAATGCGGGGCCTTCGTCACCCTGACGCGGCAGGGCAGGCTGCGGGGCTGCATCGGCTTCGTGGTCGCGGAGCGGCCCCTGCTGGAAACCGTGCGGGAGGCGGCCCGGGCAGCCGCCTTCCAGGACCCGCGCTTCCCGCCGCTGCGGGCTCAGGAGCTCCCAGAAATCCGCCTGGAGATCTCCGTGCTGAGCGAACCCGGGCCAGTGCAGAGCCTGGAGCAGATCCGGGTGGGCACGCACGGTCTGATCGTGCGTCGTGGTGCCCGTTCGGGCCTGCTCCTACCCCAGGTGGCCACGGAGTACGGCTGGGACCGCGACACCTTCCTCTCCCATGCCTGCGCCAAGGCCGGCCTGCCGGGAGACTGCTGGCGCGAGCCAGGCACGGAAATCGAGATCTTCAGCGCCGAGGTCTTCGGCGAGGAGGGCGCGTGAACCTCCAGTTGCCCACCCGGCGCCTGCGGGACGGCCGGCCGATCCTAGCCATCCCCGTCGGGCTGGGGCGCAATGAGCTGGCGCTCACCAGGCTCAAGGGCCTGCGCACCGCCCCCGGCTTCCGGGTGGGCCCCGACGGGGTCCGCGAACGCTACCTGGAGGGCTTCTACAAGGAAGAGGGCCGGCTGTACCTGGTTGCCTCCTGGGAGCCCGGCGTGGCCCTAGAGGAGGTCCTCGCGCGCGGGACGCAGGAGGCCCTGCCCTACTTGCTCCGCCTGGCGCAGGCGCTGGTCGCGCTGGGCGAGCGGCGGCCGGAGGCGCTGGCCACCGACGCGGTGCGCTTCCTGGAGGACGGGGCCGTGGAGCTGCTGAGCCCGGAGGTCATGCGCCAGGCCCGGAGTCTCCAGCCGGAGGAGCACCGCCTGCGCACCTTCGAGGCGCTCAACCACCCCGACGCGCGCGGCGGGCACCTGTCTTACTGCCTGGCGGCCATGCTGTACCGCCTGCTGGCCGGCGACTACCCCTTCGCCGCCGCGAGCGCGGAGGAAATGCGCCGCCGGGCGCGCGAGCTGCGCCTCGCCCCCCTTTCCCTCGCCCGTCCCGAGGTGCGGGAGGAGGTGAGTGCGGCGGTCATGGACGGCCTGGGCCGCGGTCGCGGGACCCCGCCTTCCCTGGAGCGCTGGGCCGCCCTGCTGGCGGACTGGGAAAGCGGCGGGCTTTACCGCGAGCTGCCCGAAGAACAGGCTCGGGAACTGACCGCGCGGGCCCGGCGGGCCGGCGAGGTGGCGCTTCGGGTCTACCGGTTCGGGGTCTTCTGGCAGCGGCACTGGAAAACCGTCCTGATCGCAGTCGCGGCCGCCGCCACGGTCGGCGTTTTTTCAGGAACCGTGCTGCGCAACCTGCTCAAGCCGCGCTCCACCCGCGGGCTTCCCCCCCTGCAGGTCGTGGAGACCTTCTACCGCAGCGTCAACACGCTGGACCACGAACGCATGCAGGACTGCGTGAGCGGGCGGGCCGGCAAGGAGCTGATCAACCAGGTGATCAACGTCTACGTGATCAGCCGCGTGAACCTGGGCTACGAGGGGCGCTCCCTGGTCCGCAGCGCAGAGGAGTGGGACCGCGCCGGCCGGCCGCCGCTCACCCCCCCCGAGTCGGTGTTCGGCCTCACCGACCTGGCCGTCGAGCCGCTCGCGGGGCAGGCCGAGCCCGCGTTTCGGGTAACCTACCGGCGCTGGACGCCGGACCCCGAGCGGGGGACCGTGTCGCAGGAGGCGCGGGAGCTGGTGTTCCTGCGGCAGCAAGGCGGCGCGTGGGTCATCTATCGCGCCGAGCCGGAGAGGTGAACGGCGCGTGCCCCTGACCACCAACGAGATTCGCGCGTCGGTCTCCGACCCGGAGCTGAACGCCCGCCTGGCAAGCGCCCCCGGCGCCGACCGTCCCTTGAGCCGCCACTTCAACCAGACCGAGGAGTTCTTCGTGCGCACGGAGGCCGAGTACGCCGTACCGCAGCTGCCGATCCACCACGACGTGCGCCGGCCCCGGCCCGATCCGGACTACCTGGCCCGCCTGCGGGAGGTGGTGGCCCAGATCCTGGCGCTGGCGCCCCAGCTGCTGCGCGAGCTGACCTACCTGTTCGACCCGGCGGAGGTCCTGCGCCCCTCGTTCTTCAAGTTGTACCACCTGGAGGAGCAACACTACCTGTACCTGCTGCGCCTGGACCTGGCCTACCGGCCCCAGCAGCACCGGGTTCTGGTGCGCGGCAGCAACGACCTCACCCCCGCCTTCAGCACCCGGGAAGTTCATCTGGAGGCCTCGTTCATCCCCCTGGAGCGGGTGGAGATGGGACAGGGAAGAGTGGAGAGCTTGCGGATCGACCAGGCGATCTCCAACACCTGGGTGGGCGAAACCGGGCGGGGCTATTTCGTGCAGGGCATCTGGATGGATAATGACCTGACCAGATTCTTCAGCCGGCTTTTTCTGCCCGTGGGCAAGCGGACCTACCCCTTCTACCCCTACCTCTGCAGGTACAAGACCCTCTGCCAGAACGTGATCCGCTTCTCCGCGGAGGACCGCAATACGGCGCTGCCCCACCTCGACCGCGCCTACGCCTTCCTGAAGCCGGCCATGGGCCGGGTGGAGTCCGCCTTGAAGGGCACGGAGTTCTCCGAGGCCAACCCCGTCTTTGGCGAGCTCAAGTCCAGGGTGCCCGAAGCCTGGTACCGGCTCTGGGAGAACCTGAAGGTGGAGGCCTACCTGAACGAGCAGGATATGAAGGAGTACCGGGTTGAGGATACGGCCGGCTGAAATCGCCTCGCTGCGGGTGACGGTGATGGGGCTGGGCCTGCACGGGGGCGGGCTGGCCTCGGCCCTGTTCTTCGCCCGGCGCGGGGCTCAGGTCACGGTCACCGATTTCCGGCAGGACACCGCCGCCTTCGGGTCTTTGCTCGGCGACCTGGAGGCCTGGAAGGTGCGCACCGTGCTGGGACGCCACGAGGAGCGGGACTTCACCGACACCGACCTGGTCGTGAAAAACCCGGCGGTCCCCCCCTCCTCCCCCTACCTGCGCCTCGCGCGCGAGCGGGGAATCCCCGTGGAGACGGACCTGTCGATCTTCCTGCAGCTGTGCCCCGGCCCGGTGCTGGCGGTGACCGGCAGCAAGGGCAAGTCCACCACCGCCTCGGCCCTCCATCACTGCCTGCAGGTCTCCCACCCCGGCTCCCGCCTGGGGGGCAACATCACCGTCTCCCCGCTCGGGTTCCTGGACTCCCTCGGCCCGGCGGACCCGGTGGTGCTGGAGCTTTCCTCCTGGCAGCTCGCCGACCTGCGCGGGCGCGACCTTTTGAGCCCGCGGGTGTGCGCGGTCACCCGCATCCTCCCGGACCACCAGGACAAGTACCCCGACATGGCCAGCTACGTGGCCGACAAAAAGGTGATCTTCGCCTCGCAGAAACCCGGCCAGTTCGCCGTGTTCAATGCCGACGATCCCTGGCAGCGGGACTTCCCCGCCGCTACCGCCGCCGCGGTGCGCTGGTTCTCCCGCGCCCCCTTGCCGCCGGAACGGCCCGGGGCTTTTTTGGAGAAGGGGGTAGGCCTGCGCCGCGAGGCAGGCCGGACCGAGACGATCCTGCCCGCGCGCCTGGAAGTGCCCGGCGAGCACAACCGCCTGAACCTGCTGGCCGCGGGCCTGGCCGCTCGGCTGTTCGGGCTGGAGCCCGCCCCCATCGCCGCGGCCTTGAGCGCCTTCCGCGGCATCGAGCACCGCCTGGAGCTGGTCGCCGAGCGCGCGGGAGTGCGCATCTACAACGACTCGGCCGCCACCATCCCGGAGGCCGTGGCCGCGGCGTTGAGCGCCCTCCCCGCCCCGGTGTTCCTGATCGCCGGCGGCACCGACAAGAACCTGGACTTCCGCCCGCTGGCCGGGGCGGCGGGCCAGGCCGCGGGCATTTTCCTGCTGCAGGGAAGCGCGACGCGTAAAATCGAGGAGCTGTTCCGCAAGGAGGGAATTCCCTTCGAGGGTCCGTTCCCCGGGCTGGCGGAGGCACTCGCCCGCGCCTGGGAGGCGGCGCGCGGCCGGGCCCGGCGGGGCACGGGCGCCTCGCTGCTGTTCTCCCCGGGTTGCGCCTCCTTCGAGCTTTTTTTGAACGAGTTCGACCGCGGGCGGCGGTTCAAGGAGCTGGTCGGCTCCCTGCCCTGAGCCCCGCGGGCCTCAAACCGCCCTGTTTCTTAGATTGCGGAGAATGCGCCGGTACAGCTCGCTGAAGCGCTCGACGCGCGCCAGCTTCACGCGCGCATCGGGCGCCCAGAGGCTTGCGGCGTGCTCCTCCGCCACCCGGCTGAAGTACTCGTGGGCCCGGCGCAGCTCGGTGAGGCTGCCGGCGAATCGCTCGTAGGCGTCGTCGCGCGGGTCGAAGTGGACAGGGTGGAGGCGCCGGAACGAACGGTAGAGGGCCTGGATCCCGTGAATGGCCCGCGAGTAGTGGACGAAGCCCTGCTTGTAGTAGGCGTAGGCCGGCTCGCGATGCCAGCCCACCGCCTCGCCCGCTGCGGCGGGTGTAACCCGCTCTGCGGGTGTAACCCGCGAAGCGGCGCCAGCCCGGGCGGTCCGGTCCGCCGGGGCCTCCTCCGCCCTCGCTTCCTGGGTTGCGCTCCCCCCCGTGCGCCGCAGCAGGTGGGCGTACGCCTCGATCAGGGTGATCATCCGCAGCCCCTGCAGCGGCTTCTCCTGCGGGGGGTAGAAGTCGGGGTGGTTCTGCCGCGCCAGCCGGTGATAGGCCCGCTTGAGCGCCCGGCGGTCCGCCCCGGGCTCCAACCCGAGAAGCTCCCAGAAATAGCGGTCGTCCATGAAGGATAGGCCCCACGGGTATTATACTGTATGATGAGGCCGGCCAGCGCATGGACATCCGCAGGCTCTCGGACGCCGACAAGTACATGCTCTACGGGCTGCTGCTCAGGAAGAAGCGTCCCCCCGACGCGGAGTTGCGCGTCCTGGAAATCATGCGCGGCCCCCTGAGCCTGGACCAGAAGATCGACGCGATCCTCGCGCTGCACCGGGAGCTGCCCGGGGCCTCGGCGGAGCAGGAAGAGGAAACGGCGGAGCTCCTGCGCCCCGGCTACCCCGCCTCCGGGCGTCGGAAGCGCAGGCTGCGGGCCGTGGTCGCCGATCCCTACCCGGAAGTCACCCGCCTGCTGGCCAAGTGCTCTCTGCGCTGGGACCTGGAGTTCGTCCAGGGCGAGGACGTGAAACAGGCGCTGTACCTGGTGCGCAAGCTGCGGGCTCACCTGGTGGTATGCAACCTCCCCCTGCCTCCCGAAGAGCGGGCCGAGTTTGCCAGGGAATGCCGGAAACGCCAGTCCCAGGTCAGGCTCATCTTCCTCGCCCCCCCCGCACTCGAGGTGCCGGCGCCCGACCCCGCGCTCCAGGACTGGTGCCGCCTGCTGCCCAAGCCGATCAACCTGAACCAGGTGAGCGAGGCGGTGCGGGAGCTGCTGGGCTCGTAGCCTCCGCGGTGCCCGCCGCCCGCCGGCATCTGCTTGCCCTCCCGTGGCAGGCCGGGTAGGATGGGCCATGCGCAGACGGGCTCCCAGCCGCGGCGGCCTGGCGATGGGCGAAGCCGACCCCTTCCTCCCGGCGGGCCGGCCGTGAACGAGCGCCGCCGCCCCGCGCTCCCGGACCTCGAGGCGGCGAGGGCCCAGGGCGAGCGATTGGGCGCCGAGCCCTTCCTCGGGCAGGCGGTCGCCGCGCTGTCCGAAGCGGTCGCGGTGTTGAACACCCACCGCCAGGTCGTGTTCGCCAACCCCGCCTTCCGGGAGCTCACAGGAACCCCCGGACAACTCATCGGCCTGCAGCCGGGGGAGATTTTCCAGTGCGTTCACGCCGCTCAGCCGGAAGGCGGCTGCGGGGAGGCTCCCGACTGCCGCTCCTGCGGCGTCGCCCAGGTCTTCCTCGAGGCGTTGGACAGCGGCCGCGCCGGCAGGCGGGAGTGCGCGATCGTTGGCCGCAGGGGGCAGCGCGAAGTGCCCTACGACCTGGAGGCCGCCGGCACGCCCTTCAGGCTTGGTGGGGAGGAGTTTGTCCTGCTCACCCTGCGGGACGTGAGCCAGCAGAAGCACGAGGCCGCCCTGGAGCGGATCTTCTTCCACGACATCCTGAACACCGCCTCCAGCCTCAAGATCTACATCTCCCTGCTCCAGAGCTCCGGCCCCGGGGAGGCGGGCCGCCTGCTCGCCGATCTGGGTTCCATCGCCGACGGCCTGGTCGAGGAGATCCAGAGCCAGAAGCAGCTGGTGAGCGCCGAAAACCGCACCCTGCAGGTCACCTCCAGCCTGATCTCCTCTCGGGGGCTGGTCGAAGAGCTGCTCTCCTCGTTCGCCCATGCCCGGTCCGGCGGGATCGTGAACCTGGCCCCTGACACGGAGAGCTTCGCCTTCGTCTCCGATGCGGCCATCCTCCGGCGCGTCCTGGGCAACATGCTGCGCAACGCGCTGGAGGCCGGTTCTCCCGGCGGCCCGGTCACGCTGGGCTGCGCACGGGAGGGTTCCTCCTGCAGCTTCTGGGTGCACAACCCCGGGGCCATCCCCGCCGAAACCCGGCGGCACATTTTCCGCCGCTATTTCTCCACCAAGGGTCGGGACCGCGGGTTGGGCACCTACGGCATGAAGCTGTTGACCGAGGAATACCTGAAGGGGCGGGTCACCTTCACGACCGACGAGCTGCGGGGCACGCGCTTCACGGCCACCCTCCCCTTGCGGCTTCCTTGAAAAAATTGACATCCCGCCGCCGGTTGACGCCGCCCCCGCCCGTGGGTACTTTTGCTGCATGGATCTACGTTCGACCGTCAAGCTGAACAATGGCGTGCAGATGCCCTGGGTGGGGCTGGGGGTATTCCTGTCGCGCGAGGGCCAGGAGACCGAGTCGGCGGTGCGCTGGGCCCTGGAGCTCGGCTACCGGCACATCGACACCGCGGCGGCCTACAACAACGAGCGGGACGTGGGCAAGGCCCTCAAGTCCAGCGGCCTGGCCCGCGACCAGGTGTTCGTCACCACCAAGGTGTGGAACGCCGACCAGGGCTTCGAGTCGACCCTGAAGGCCTTCGACTCCAGCCGGCGCCGCCTGGAGCTGGACACCCTGGACCTGTACCTGATCCACTGGCCGGTCAAGGGTAAATACCAGGACACCTGGCGGGCGCTGGAGAAGCTGTATTCCCAGGGGAAGGCGCGGGCCATCGGCGTGAGCAACTTCCTGGTCCACCACCTGCAGGACCTGCTGGCCAATGCCACCGTGGTGCCGGCGGTCAACCAGGTGGAGTTCCACCCCTTTCTGCTGCAGCGGGAGCTGCTGGAGTTCGGCCGTGCCAAGGACATCCGCCAGGAGGCCTGGAGCCCGCTCACCCGGGCAAAGTTGCTCTCCCACCCGCTCATCACGGAGCTGGCCCGCAAGCACGGGCGCAGCAACCCCCAGGTCCTCCTGCGCTGGGACCTGCAGCACGAGGTTGTGACCATCCCCAAGTCCGTGCACCGGGAGCGCATCGAGGAGAACAGCCGGATCTTCGACTTCGAGCTGCCGCCGCAGGACATGGCCAGGCTGGACGCGCTGGACAACGGCACGCGCATCGGACCGGACCCGGACAACTTCAACTTCTAGCCTCCGACACCGCAGCCGGCTCGCGGGCAGTCAGCAGGCGCCCAGCTCCGTGCACAGGGCGGCCAAAAAGGCCCGGTTGTCCGCCTGCACGTAGGCCAGGGGGGCCCCCGCCCGGCTGAAGGTCTTCAGGAAGCGCAGGTAGTAGGCCGGGTGCTCGGGGGGAGGCTCCGCGCCTCCGCGCCAGTCCCAGCCCGGCGGCGCCAGGTCCACCACGAAGATCTTGAAGCTCTCCACCCGCCTGCCTTCCTGCAGGGCCACGTTGCGCGCCATAGAAAGGGCCTTCTCGAAGATCATCGGCGACATCACGGCGGAGCCAACGCTCAGGTACACCCCTTCGGCCAGGCCGCTCACGCTGGCGGTGAAGCGCAGGAAATCCCGCTCGGCGGTCCGCCCCACCGCGGCCCCGCTGCAGGCCGGGTGCGAGTAGATGATGTCGTGGCCGAACATGGGATGGGCCGTGAAGGGCACCCGCAGCCGGAAGGCGGCGGCCTGCAGGCCGAAGCGCTTCCAGGGATGAGGCACGGCCAGAAAGCCGGGGGGCAGCGCCAGGCGGCGGAGCACGGCCAGCAGGTCGGCGGCGGCGGCGGCGGCCTCGGGCCTCTCGGCGGCCAGCGAGCGCGCCTCCTCCCCGAGCGCGCCCTCGGCGGGGATGTCCAGCCCGTCGCGGTGCACCAGGGCCCCGACCGCCTCCCCGTAGCCCAGGCCTGCGCGCGCCCCGACTGCCAGGGCCAGGTTCAGGTACAGCCCGGTCTCTTGCCAAAGCCCGAACTCCCCGCGCGCCAGGTTCTCGCGTACGTCCTCGGAGCTCGACCCCTGGTAGGCGAACTCCCAGTCGTGGATGACCCCGGCCCCGTTGGTCGCCAGGTGCGTCAGCCACCCCCGCTCGGCGAGGCGGATCAGCACGGGAGCCAGTCCGTTCTTGATGGCGTGCGCCCCGAAGGCCAGGATCACGGCACCTCCGGCGGCCCTGGCTGCGCGCACGGCGGCGGCGGCTTCCGCGGCAAGTCCCCGGGCTTCAGCGCTCAGGCCGTGAGCGGGGGCGTCGGGTCGGACGTGGTCGCGCTCGATGCGCACCTTGCTGGACCGCTCACGTAGCGGCTTGAAGCGCAGGCGGCTGCGGTCGAAAAGCTCTCCGCTCATGAGCCCTTGGCCCCGATGCGCAGCAACTCCAGCAGGCGCAGCCCCTGCGAGAAATCCGGGACGATCAGGTCCGCCCCCGCCTGGATCAGCCGTGCACGCTTGACAGCGTCCAGCCCGAAGCGGCGTACCTCGTCGCTGGCCACGCCGACGGCCAGCCCCCCGAGCTTGCGCGTCTCGCGGATTTCCACGGGCCCGTCCCCGAAGGTGGCCAGCGCGCCGATGGCCCCGGGGCCGACCTCGCTCAGGATGCGCTCCAGAACCACGCGCTTGGGCTCATGACTCAAGTCTCCGCGGGCGCCGTAGATCCTGCCCTGGAACAGCTCCCCGTACCCCAGGGTCCGGGCCTCCTGCACCGCGTCGGCCTGATCCGTGCCGCTGGCCAGGTACAATTTCACGCCCCTGTCGGCGAGCTCACGCAGGAAGCGCACGACCCCCTTGATCTGGAAGTCCTCCGGGTCCAGCTCGCCGCGCCGCAGCCTGTCCAGGCGCCGGCCCACCAGGGCCATGAGCTCGCGGTTGTAGACGGCCTTGTAGCCGTGCTCGTCCAGGATGCGCTCCTGCGGGACCAGCGCGAACTCCCGGACCATCTCCGCCAGGCCCTTCATCTGGGCCAGGGTCTGCACGCCCGTGGTCCGCTGGATGTAGTCGCGGACCCGCTCGCGCACCCTGCCGCGCACGGGCTCCTCCACGGCGCCCTCGCCCAGGATCGCGCGGAGCATCACCGGCTCCATGACCCGCTCCCAGCCCTGCCGCAGCGTGGAGATGGTGCCGTCGTGGTCGAAAACGGCATGCCGCAGGGCGAGGCGGCGCGGGAGCACCGCGACCAGCTCGATATCCGTGTCCTCCAGGTGGTTGGCGCGGCGCAGGTCCAGGGCGATCTCCGGGTGGTAGCGGTAATCGGGGCTGGAGCCGATGGCCATGATTTCCGTGGGAGTGGCGGTGCCGGTGGTGCGCAGCTTCTGCACGGTGACCCCGGCCGCCAGGTTGCCCAGCTCCGCAGCCCCGAGCGGATCCTCCCCGGCGGCCAGGGCCGCGGCGATCCCCGCCAGCATGCTGTCCCCCGCCCCGACCGGGTCCACCGGGCCGGGGAGCGCCAGGCCCGGGACCTCGCGGCAGCCCCCCTCGTCGTGGACCAGGCAGCCGAACTCGCCGCGGCTCAGGAACAGGGGCCGATTCCAGCGGCGGTACAGCTCCTCGGCCACGGCCCGGGCCTGCTCGGACCCGTCGCCGGGCAGCGGGAAGCCGGCGAGGCGGGCGCCCTCCCGCTCGTTGAGCTTGCGCATGGTCCCGTGGTACTCCCCGCTGAAACTCCGGCTGTCCACGACCACCGGCAGTCCCAGGTGCCGCCCGACCACGGCGGTGAGGCCGGCGCGCAGCGCGGGGGTGTGGATCCCGCGCTCGAGCTGCTGGTTCACCACCAGGACGTCCAGCTCCCCGAGCCCCTCTTCCAGCGCCGCCAGCAGGGCCTCCTCGGTCTCGGGGGCCAGCGAATTGAAATTGCCGTAGTCGATGCGCCTGGCCTCCCGCTCGCCTTCGTACGGCTTAGTGTAGGTGGGGGTCTGCCAGGCCTCCTTCTGCAGCAGGAACCCGCGGACGTCGACCTGCGCCTGCTCCAGCAGGCGCAGCATCTGCCAGCCGAAGGGGTCGTCCCCCGCCACGCCGAACACCCGGATGCTGCCCGCGCCCAGTGCCCGCAGGTTGGCGGCCACGTTGCCGGCACCTCCGAGGGAGTAGCGCTGCTCCCGCACCGCCAGGGTGGCTAGGCCCGTCTCGATCGAGATCTCCGACCCCGCCGGGTCCAGCGCTAGATAAGCGTCGAGGCAGAAGTCGCCGATCACCCCAACGCGCACCGTGCGGATGCGCTCCAGGAGGCGCGGAAGGGCGGTCCTCACGGCCGCCAGTCTACCATGAATGCGGGCCGCCCCGCCACGCGGGAAGGCGCCGCGCGTATTGAAACCCAGCGGCGATCGCACTACAGTGAGGCAATGGCTTGGCTGCTCGGCGTCGACATCGGCGGAAGCAAGAGCGCTGTGGTGCTCGGCGTACAGGAAAACCCGCAGGAGCTCGGCAGCCTCCGACCGGTGGACCGCGTCGCCTTCGCCACGGAAACTTCCCGCGGGCTTCAGGATACCCTGCAGCGCCTGTACCACGGGGTGGACGAGCTGCTCGCCCGCCGCGGGGTCGGCCCTGCGGAGCTGGCCGGCATCGGGGTGAGCTGCGGCGGGCCCCTGGACAGCCGGGCAGGCCTGGTCCTTTCCCCGCCCAACCTCCCCGGCTGGGACCAGGTGCCGATCGTGCGGCTGCTCGAGGAACGCTACGGCGCCCGCACCCGGCTTCAGAACGACGCCAACGCCTCGGCACTGGCCGAGTGGCTGCTGGGCGCCGGCCGGGGCTGCCGCAACCTGGTGTTCCTCACCTTCGGCACGGGAATCGGCGCCGGCCTGATCCTGGACGGGAGGCTGTACGCCGGCGCCAACGACCTAGCCGGGGAGATCGGGCACGTGCGCCTGGCGGAGTATGGGCCGGTGGGTTACGGTAAGGCCGGCTCCTTCGAGGGTTTCTGCAGCGGCGGGGGGCTGGCGCAACTGGCGCGCGCCAAGATCCTGGAGCGCCTGCAGGTTGGCCAGGCCGTGGCCTTCTGCCCGGATGCGGGCGCCCTCGAGCGCCTCACGGCCCGCAGCGTGGCCGAGGCGGCCAAGGCCGGCGACCCGGTGGCCAGGGAGATCTACGAGCTTTGCGGGACCTACCTGGGCCGCGGGCTGGCCCTGCTGATCGACATCCTGAACCCCGAACTGATTATCCTGGGGAGCATCTTCGCCCGCTCGGGCGAGCTGCTCTGGCCCGCAGCCGCCCGCGTGCTCGAGCAGGAGGCCCTGCCGCTGGCGCGCCGGGCCTGCCGGGTGGTCCCCGCCGGGCTGGGCGAGCAGCTCGGCGACTACGCGGCGCTGGCAGTGGCGGCCTACGAACCATGAAAGCGGAAATCCTGGAGCTTTTTGAGCGGGAGCTGCGGGCTGGCGGCCTGGAGCCGTTGCGGGAGCCGCTGGCCGCGGCCTTCGGCCTGCTGGCCGGAGCCTTGAGCGGTGGCGGCAAGGTGCTGGTCTGCGGCAATGGCGGGAGCGCCGCGGACTCCGAGCACATCGTGGGGGAGCTGATGAAGGGTTTCCGCTGCAGCCGCCCTCTGCCGGAAGCGGACCGGGAGCGCCTCGAGGCCGCCTGCGGCCAGGAGGGGCGCGCCCTGGCCGGGCGGCTGCAGCGGGCCCTGCCGGCCATTTCCCTGGTGAGCCAGGTCGCGCTAGGCACCGCGGTGGCCAACGACCTGGGCGCGGACCTGGTGTTCGCCCAGCAGGTGTACGGCTACGGGCAGCCGGGCGACGCGCTGATCGCCATCAGCACCTCGGGCAACGCGGGCAACGTGCTGGCCGCCTGCCGCACGGCGCGCGCCTTCGGCCTCGCAATCCTGGGCTTGACCGGGGCGGACGGCGGGGAGCTCGCGCGGGCCTGCGACGTGTGCCTCCGCGCCCCGGCCTTCGACACCGCGGAGGTCCAGGTCTGGCACCTGAGAGCCTACCACCTGCTGTGCGGTCTGCTGGAAACCGAGTTCTTCGGCGCCGCGGACGCATGACCCCCCGCGAGCGGGTACGCGCGGCGCTCGAGCGCCGGCCAACCGACCGGGTGCCCGTGTTCATGTGGTTCCACCCGCTCACCGCATCGCGCCTGGCCGCCCTGCTGGAGATTCCCTCCGGCCTGGTGGGCGAGGCCATGGGCAACGACATACGGCAGGCCTGGGTGAACAACAACTACGCCATGGAAGGGATCCTCCACGAGCGCGACGGGGAGTGGCACCGTGACTTCTGGGGGATCAAGTGGGAGAAACAGGGGGCCTTCAACCAGCCGGTCGACTTCCCCCTGGCCGCCGCGAGCGAAGAGCTGGCTCTAAGCTATCCCTTCCCCTACGAGCGTTTCGAGGTCCTGCTCGCCAACATGGAGTCGCTGGTGAGGCGCTCGGGCCGGGAGGACTACTTCCTCGGCTGCGACGTTTCGCCTTGCGCCTTCGAGATGTACTGGCGGTTGCGCGGGATGGAGCAGGCCCTGGTGGACATCGCCGAGCGGCCGGGGTTCGCGGGGCGCATGCTGGCCCGCTGCGCCGGCTTCGCGCGCGAGCTGAGCAGCGAGGCCTGCCGCCGCTTCCCGCTGGACTGGCTGTGGACCGGCGACGACGTGGCCGGCCAGGACCACCTGATCCTGAGCCCCACGCAGTGGCGCGAGCTGGTCAAGCCGCTGCTGGCCGAAATCTTCGCCGTGGGCCGGCGGGCCGGCCTGCCCGTGGCCTACCACTGCTGCGGCGCCCTGCGCCCGATCATCCCCGACCTGCTGGAGATCGGGCTGCGCGTGCTCAACCCGATCCAGGCCGGCTGCCCCGGCATGGAACCGCGGGAGTTGAAGCGGGAGTTCGGGGACCGCCTGGCCTTCATGGGCGGCCTGGACACCCAGGGCATTCTCCCCTTCGGGAGCGAGGCCGAGGTTCACCGCCACGCCGCGGACCTGCTGGAAATGATGACCTCAGGCGGCGGGGGCTACATCCTGGCCGCCTCGCACACCATCCCGCCGGAGACCCCGGAGCGCAACATCTTCGCCCTGTACGAGGTGGCCGGCATCGGGCGGGAGGAGATCTTCGACCGTGCCGCCGACCTGCGGCGGGCAGCGGAGCCAAGGCCGTGAGCGGGGAAAGCCGCCTGGAGCTGGTGCGGGCCGCCATCGCCCGGCAAAACCCGGCCCGCTTAGGCCGCCGCTTCGCGGGACGGGCCTACGCGAAGCGCAGCTTCAGCTCGGTGTAGGACTTCTCATCCAGCAGGTGCTCGAGTTGCCGGAGCGTGCCGGCCAGCTGCGAGCTCAACCGGGGCTCCTTGCCGAAGTGCAGGAAAACGGCGGGGTCCTGGAGCAGGTGGCCAGCCGTGAAACAGATCCGGACCACCTGCCCTAGCGCCTCCTGCACCGTGAGGCCGTGCAGGACACCGCGCGCCTGGATGCGGCGCCCTGCCTGCGGCAGGCGGAAGGGCTTGCCCTGCAGCAGGGAGGGGTCCAGCGGCCGCTCCGCCTCCCCCTCCCGGAGCCCGACACCGTTCAAGGCCAGCACCCGGGCCAGAGTCTTGCCCAGAGTAAACAGAACGCTCAGCCCCTCGTCCACCAGCTGCAGCACCTCCAGTTCCTTGCCGATGGCGCCCATGCTGGAGCCGCGGATAGCCAGGTAGCGATTGTACGGGAAGTTGGCGAAGCCGAAGACGGCCTTCTCCAGCCTGTCGGTGGCGGTGGCCAGGCGAGTGAACTCCGTCTGGAAGAAGGAAGGATCGAAAAGGACGGCCTTGGGCGAGCCCTCCACGGCGATGCTTCCAGCCAGCAGCGGCTGGAAGGCGCGTTCGAACACGGTGAACAGGTGCGGCACCAGGAGCATGATGTTCTCCCGGTCCGTCTCCAGGCTGGCGCCGTACAGGGAGGCCAGCGGGCGGGTGTCGGCCTGACCCTGCTCGTCCAAGGACAGGAAACCCGAGAGGCGCCTGACCTCGGTGAGCTGCGCGTGCAGGGTCTGCAGGGTTTCCAGGGAGCTGGCCAGGTACTCCTCGATCCTGGCGCGGATGTCCGGCGGGCAGTCGAACTCGCTGGAGCTCACCGCCTCGCCGAGGTTGCCGCGGGTGAGGTCGGCCAGGGTGAGCCGTCTGCGGAACTTCACCATGTTGAAGGCCAGAAGGCAGTTGTACAGCGAGGGCAGGCTCGCCTCGGGGGAGAGGATCCGGCGCACCAGGTCCGCCGCGGGCCCGTACTCGCTCTCCAGCCTGGACTTCTTCTCGAACACCGTGCGCAGGCTGGCGAGCAGGTCCTGGATGTTGCCCTCCCGGCAGTGCAGGAGCAGGAACTGCGCCTCCAGGCGGCGCAGGGAGTCGATCAGGTTGCGGTCGCGCCAGGGGAGGTGGGCGAGGTCCACGGCCAGGATCCGGTCGCAAAGCCGGGCGAGCACCGCGAGCCAGTTGTACCGCCTCTTGGTCAGGTGCAGCCACCCCAACTCCAGCACCGGCTTGAGGCGCTGGCTCAACTCCGCGGCCCAGGGCTGCAGGGACTGGGCCAGGAAGCCCTTCAGCGCGGGATCGGCCCGCACCGCGGGGGGCAACCAGGAGGCGAGCAGGGTGTGCGTGCGCCGGCCGAAGGAGCGGATGAGCGGCAGCTCGCGGAAGGCGAAGGCCCAGAAGGAGGCCGCCGGAGGGCTGAGCTTGACCGCCTGCGCGGCGCGGGCGGCGCGCTCGGGGCCCTCCGCCGGGCCGGGTTCTGCCGCAGGCGGCTGCCGGTCGCCCTCCTCCGCCGCCTCCGGCTCGGCGTCCAGACTCCGGATGCGTTCGATCTTCTGGCTCACGCTCTGAGAGCCGGCCAGGATGCGCTGCACTTTCGCTCGCCGGTCCGGGCTGCGGCGCTTGCGCAGCAGCCTTCCCAACGCGATATGCTCCTCGGCTTCCTTCTCGATCTGCCGGCGATTCGTCTTCTCGGCCATAATCAGTCCCGTCTACATTGCCGGGTGGCGCATGGCGCTGTCAATGCGACGCCGGATGAGTGGAGGCCAGCAGTGTCTCCCCGACCCATACGAACTCCCAGGGCTCGGGATCCGGGCCCTGGGCGGAGGCCCCCGGCGGGTAGCTGGGAATGAATCCGGAGCGTTTGGCGTTGAGGTAGTTGTCTGCCGCTATCCAGCGATAAGCGGGGCTTGACCCGAACTCGGTGAAGGGCCTGCCCGTGGAGGGGTCGTTGAGGTCCAGGGCCAATCCGGTGTGATGGCGGGAGAACCCGGGCGGGGCGCTGGCGGCCAGGGTCGCCTCCAACGCCGCGTCCGCGGCTCCCGCCGCGATCTCCCCGGGGCTGTAGGCCCTGCCGATGCGCTCCCGGGCATTCTCCGCGAGCGCAGACAGGAAGATGGCCCGCTGCCGCGCCACGGAGCGGAAGCCGGAAACCAGCTCCAGGCGGACCCCAGCCGCGGCGGCCCCCGCCACCAGGCGCTGCAAGTCCACCAGCGCCATTGGCTGCAGGTCGCGCCCCCCGCCCGCGTCGACCAATGCGACGGGGTCCGCCTCCGGGTGAAGCCGGTAGCCGCGGGCCCGGGCCAGCCGCGCGATCCTCCCGTCGCTGGCCGCCTCGCCGGTCACCGCCGGCGCCGGGGCCTGGGGCGGGATGCGGCGGGCTGCCAGCGACTCGTACAGGTCCCGGAAGCCATTGGGGCTGAACGTCTTGTAGCGCAGCAGCTCCTGCCAGCGCTCCCCGCCGGGCTTGCCGCCCGTGGCGCGGGCCACCGCGGACTCCTCCAGCTCCACGTGCAGCCGCCGGATCGCCGCGAGGGCTTTTGCCTGCCCCCGGGGGGCCAGATTGCGGTACTTCTCCAGGCTTCGCTTGGCGTCGGGGAAGAGAAAGTCCGGGTGGCGAGTCAGGAGGTCCTGAATTTCCGCCAGTACCGCCTTCGCCTGCCGGCCGGCCTCCTCCAGCTCCAGCGCCCGTTGCCCCCGGCGGGAGGCCAAGCCGGTGACCAGAACAGCGAGCGCCGCGAGCAGCAGCAGGCCGACCAGGGTACGCAGGACCCAAAGCCTGCCGTGTGGGGCGCGCACGTGGCCACCTTCCATGTGTTGCGACAATTGTACCGCCAGCTGCGGGAAGGGGTCAATTGGACGCGGTCCTTCGGAACACCCCAGCCGGGATGCTAAATTGCGTTGCGGCGCCGGTGAGGATATAATGGCCGCCCATGAACGCTTTCTGGGCAGTACCGGCTGACACGCTCCTGGAGCGTCTGGCCACCGCTCCCGGGGGCTTGTCCGGGGAGGAGGCCCGCCGCCGGCTGGACCGCTCCCGGGGGAGCCGCCTGCAGGGCCGGCGGAAGGCCGGCGCCTTGGGTCTCCTGCTGGGGCAGTTCAAGAGCCCCATCATCCTGCTCCTGCTCCTGGCCGCCGGCTTGTCACTGTTTCTGCGCGAAGCCACGGACGCGGCCATCGTGCTGGCCATCGTACTGGCCAGCGGCCTGCTGGGATTCTGGCAGGAGCACGGCGCGGCGCGCGCGGTGGATAAGCTGCTGGCCCTGGTGCGGGTCGGGGTGCGGGTGCTCCGCGACGGCGTCCAGAGGCAGGCGCCGGCCGAGGAGGTGGTCAGCGGCGACATAGTGCTCCTCTCGGCCGGGAGCACGGTGCCCGGGGACTGCCGCATCCTGGAGTCCAGGGACCTGTCGGTCGACGAGGCGACCCTGACCGGGGAGAGCTTCCCTGCGGCCAAGGGCGCCGGCGAGGCGGAGGAGGAGGCGCCCGTGGCAGCCAGGACGAACTGCCTGTTCATGGGCACCCACGTAGTGAGCGGCTCGGCCACCGCCTTGGTGGCGCTCACGGGGCGGGAGACCGAGTTCGGGAAGGTCTCCGAGCGGCTGCGTCTGCGCCCTGCGGAGACCGAGTTCGAGCGGGGGGTGCGCCGTTTCGGCTACTTCCTCATGGAGCTCACCCTGGTGATGATCCTGGCCATCTTCGCCTTTAACCTGTTTTTCCACCGCCACCTGCTGGATTCCGTGCTGTTCTCCCTGGCCCTGGCGGTGGGGTTGACCCCACAACTCCTGCCGACCATCATCAGCGTCAACCTGGCCCGCGGCGCCGCGCGGATGGTCAAGGCCCATGTGATCGTGAAGCGCCTGGCCTCGATCGAGAACTTCGGCTCCATGGATGTGCTGTGCTCCGACAAGACCGGCACCCTCACCCAGGGAAAGGCCAGCATCCACTCCGCTTGCGACGCCCGGGGGGAGCCGAGCGGTAAGGTATTGAAATTCGCTTTCCTGAACGCCTTCCACGAGACGGGCTTCGCCAACCCCATCGACGAGGCCCTCCGTGCTACCGCAGCCTGCGACCCTGCGGCTTACGTGAAAAAGGACGAGCTGCCCTACGACTTTGTACGCAAACGGCTGAGCATCCTGGTGGCCGGGGAGGGCCGGAACATCCTGATCACCAAGGGCGCCTTCCTCTCGGTGCTCGGGATCTCGAGCCGCGCCGAGGACGCCGCCGGGACCCGCCTGTCCATCGAAGAGGCACGCGTGGCGGCGGAGCGCCATTATGCCGAGCTGAGCGCCCGGGGCCTGCGGGTCCTGGGGGTGGCGTACAGAGAGGTCGACGCGCTGTCCGAGGCGGACATGACCTTCCTCGGCTTCCTGGTGCTCCACGATCCTCTGAAGCCGGACACGGCCCAGACCGTGGCCGAGCTGCGTCATCTGGGCGTGGCCCTCAAGGTCATCACCGGGGACAACCGCCTGGTGGCGGCCGCGGTGGCCCGCGAGGTGGGCCTGGACCCTGACCGCCTGCTCACCGGGCCGGAGCTCGGGCGGATGAAGGACGAGGCCCTGCTCGCCCGGGTGGGAAAAGTGGATCTGTTCGCCGAGGTGGAGCCCAACCAGAAGGAGCGGATCATCCTGGCCTTTAAGAAAGCCGGCCACGTGGTCGGCTACCTGGGCGACGGGATCAATGACGCCTCGGCCCTGCACGCGGCGGACGTGGGCATCTCGGTGGACGGGGCGGCGGACGTGGCCAAGAGCGCCGCGGACATCGTGCTGCTGAAAAAGGACCTGTCCGTCCTGGCGCGCGGGGTGCTGGAAGGGCGCAGGACCTTCGCGAACACCTTGAAATACGTGTACATGGCCACCAGCGCCAACTTCGGCAACATGTTCAGCATGGCCGCCGCCTCCCTGGTCTTGCCCTTCCTGCCGCTTTTGCCCAAGCAGATCCTGCTGACCAACCTGCTGACCGACTTCCCCGAGATGGCCATCGCCACCGACAGCGTGGACCAGCCCATGCTCGATAAACCGCGGCGCTGGGACGTGCGGGCCATCCGCCGCTTCATGCTGGCTTTCGGGCCCTTGAGTTCCGTGTTCGACCTGGCCACCTTCGCCGTGCTGCTGTTGGTGTTGCATGCCTCCCCGCAGCAATTCCGCACCGGCTGGTTCCTGGAGTCGGTGATTTCTGCCTGCCTGATCGTGCTGGTGCTGCGCAGCCGCAGGAGCTTTTTCGCGAGCCGCCCGGGCAAATGGCTCGTGGCGGCCACACTGGCCATCATCGCCGTCACCCTGGCCCTGCCCTTCACCCCCCTGGCGGCCCTGTTCGACTTCGGGCCGCTGCCCCTGCTGTTCTACCCGGTCTTGATCGGGATCGTGACCATGTATATGCTGAGCGCGGAGCTCGCGAAGAGGCGCCTGTGAAGAGCCGGTGGCTGAAGATCCTCGCGCCCATTTTCGGTCTGGCCATCTTCTCCTTGGCTATCTGGGTGCTGTACCGGGAGCTGCGCGCCTATCACCCGCGTGAAATCATGCAGGAGCTGCGGGCCCTGCCCGCGGCGCGGCTGGCCCTGGCCGTGCTGTGCGCTGTCTTGAGCTACCTGGCGGCCACCGGGTACGACACTCTCGGGTCGCGCTACATTCGCCACCCGCTCCCCTACCGGCGCAGCGCCCTGGCCTCCTTCATCGGGACGACCTTCAGCAACAACCTGGGCTTCGGGCTGCTCACGGGAGGGTCCATCCGCCTGCGCCTTTACTCCGCCTGGGGGCTGTCGGTTGTGGAGACCAGCCAGCTGGTGGCTTTCTACACCCTGAGCCTGTGGCTGGGCTTCCTGGCCCTGGGCGGTGTGGTCTTCTCGGTGGAGCCTGTGGCGATACCCACGGCGCTGCACCTGCCCTTCCTTTCGGTGCGGCCGCTGGGCATCGTGTTTCTGGCCCTCGTGATCTGCTATTTCGCTCTCACCCTGACGCTGCGCCGCCCCCTGCAGGTACGCTCCGTGGAGCTGAGCCTGCCAAGGCCCGCCTTCGTACCCCTGCAGCTCGTAGTGGGGCTCCTGGACTGGTCGTTCGCTTCCGCCACGCTGTTCGTGCTCCTGCCTCCCGCGGCCGGATTGTCCTACCCGGCCTTCATGGGGATGTACGCGCTGGCCCTGATCGCCGGGGTGGTGAGCCAGGTGCCGGGCGGGCTGGGCGTGTTCGAGACCGTGTTCATCCTGCTGCTGTCCGACCGCCTGCCGGCTTCCTCGATTCTGGGGTCGCTGCTGGCCTACCGCGGGATTTACTACCTGCTGCCCCTGGCCGCGGCCGTCGTCCTGCTGGCCGTTCAGGAGCTGCTGCGCAAGCGCAAGGCGCTGCGGACGGTGACCCAGGCGGTCGGGCGCTGGAGCTCTGTGGTGGTTCCGCCGCTGCTCGCCCTGACCACCCTGATCGCCGGGGCGCTGCTCCTGTTTTCCGGGGCTACCTCCGCCGCTGCGGGCCGGATTGCCTGGCTCAAGGATCTGCTGCCGCTGCCGGTGCTGGAGACCTCCCACTTCCTGGGCAGCGTGGCGGGCGTCGGGCTGCTGTTCCTGGCCCGGGGACTCTTCCGCCGCCTCGACGCCGCCTATGTGCTCACCGCCGGCCTGCTCGCGGCTGGAATCGTCTTCTCCCTGCTCAAGGGTTTGGACTACGAGGAGGCGCTCATCCTGGCGGTCATGCTGGCGGCCCTGCTCCCGAGCCGCCGCTACTTCTACCGCAAGTCCTCGCTGCTCGCGGCCCGCCTCACGCCCGCCTGGGTGGCGGCTGTCGTGTTCGTCATCCTCTGCACGCTCTGGCTGACCCTGTTCGCCCATAAGCACGTGGAGTACTCCAATGAGCTGTGGTGGCGGTTCGAATTCGACGCCCACGCGCCCCGCTCGCTGCGGGCACTGGCCGGCGTATCCGTAGCCGCGCTGCTGCTCGCCCTGGCCATCCTGCTGCGCCCGTACCGGAGTATCCCCGCTTCCGCACCAGGCCCGGCCGATCTACAGAGGGCGTTGCCCATCGTGCGCGCCTCGCCGCAGAGCTACGCCAGCCTGGCGCTCCTGGGGGACAAGGAGTTCCTGTTCAGCGCCACGGGCAACGCTTTCCTGATGTACCGGCGGTCCGGCCGCAGCTGGATCAGCATGGGGGACCCGATCGGCCCGCGCGAAGAGTGGAACGAGCTCGCCTGGAGCTTCCGGGAGCGGGTGGACCGCTTCGGAGGCTGGACGGTGTTCTACGAGGTCGGCTCCGAGAACCTGAGCCTCTACCTGGACCTCGGGCTCACGCTGTTGAGGCTGGGGGAAGAGGCGCGCGTGCCGCTGAGCGATTTCTCGCTGGAGGGCGGCGAGCGCAAGAAGCTGCGCCATCTTGTGAACAAGCTGGAGAAGGAGGGTGCGAGCTTCGAGGTGGCGCCAGCCGAGGCGGTGCCTTTCCTGCTGCCGGAGCTGAAGTGCGTCTCCGACGCCTGGCTGGCGCAGAAGAGCACCAGGGAGAAGAGCTTCTCCCTGGGCTGCTTCCGCGAGTCGTATTTGCAGCGCTTCCCTGCGGGCCTGATCCGGTCGGGAGGCCGGATCGTGGCCTTCGCCAACCTCTGGGCCGGCGAATGCAAGGAAGAGCTGTCGATCGACCTGATGCGCCATCTGCCCGACGCCCCCGACGGCGTCATGGAGTACCTTTTCATCCGGCTCATGCTCTGGGGCCGGGGCGAGGGGTACCGCTGGTTCAACCTCGGCATGGTGCCGCTGGCCGGCCTGGTCGACCACGCCCTGGCCCCACTGTGGAACCGGGTGGGGATCCTCCTGTTCCGCCATGGGGAGAACTTCTACAACTTCCAGGGCCTGCGTTTGTTCAAGGAGAAGTTCGACCCGGTCTGGACCGCGCGCTATCTGGCCTCCCCCGGAGGGCTGGCCCTGCCGGTGATCCTCACCAACCTGGCCGCCGTGGTCTCCGGCGGGCTGAAAGGAGCCGTAAGCAAGTGAGCGCGAAGCGGCGCCCGCCTGGGCACGAGAGGGACAGCCGGACGGTCCGGGCCGCCCACCAGGTCCTGGACGGGACCAAACCCAAGGGGCTGCTGCGCCGGCTGCTGCCATTCCTGGGGCCGGCCTTCATAGCCAGCGTGGCCTACATGGATCCGGGCAACTTCGCCACGAACATCCAGGCGGGTTCCCGCTTCGGCTACACCCTGCTCTGGGTGATCGTGGGCTCCAACCTCATGGCCATGCTCGTGCAGACCCTGTCCGCCAAGCTGGGCATCGCCACGGGGAAGAACCTGGCGGAGCACTGCCGCGAGCGTTTCCCCCGACCCGTGGTCGTGGGGATGTGGGTGCTCATGGAGCTGGTGGCCATGGCCACGGACCTGGCGGAGTTCCTGGGCGCCGCCGTGGGCTTCAACCTCCTGTTCGGGGTCCCGCTCATCGTGGGCGGGCTGCTCACGGCCGCGGCCACGTTCCTGATTTTGGCCCTGGAGCGCTACGGCTTCCGGCCGCTGGAAGCGGTGATCACCGCCCTGGTCGGCATCATCGCGATAAGCTACCTGGTGGAGACCGTGCTGGACCGGCCCAACTGGGGGCTGGTGCTCTACCACGCCGTGGTCCCTCGCCTCTCCGGGCCTGAGAGCGTGCTTCTGGCCACCGGCATTCTGGGGGCCACGGTCATGCCCCACGCCATCTTCCTGCATTCCGCGCTAACCCAGGGGCGGGTGCAGGTCACCGACGACCGGCGCCTGCGCCTGCTGTTCCGCTACGAGATCGTGGACGTGGTGCTGGCCATGGGCATCGCCAGCCTGATCAACGCCGCCATGCTCATCATGGCCGCCTCCACCTTCTTCCGCGGCGGCCTGACCCACGTGGCCACGCTGGAGGAGGCCTACCGCACCCTGGAGCCCTTGCTGGGCAAAGCCGCCGGCTGGGTGTTCGCCATTTCGCTGCTTACCGCCGGGCTGTCCTCCTCCACCGTGGGGACCAGCGCCGGCCAGGTCATCATGCAGGGCTTCCTCAAGCGCCACGTCCCGGTGTGGCTGCGGCGCCTGGTCACGGTAGCCCCCTCGCTCGCAGTCATCGCCGTGGGATTGGACCCAACCCGGACCCTGGTCCTCAGCCAGGTGGTGTTGAGCTTCGGGCTGCCCTTCGCCATCATCCCCCTGGTCCTGTTCACCGGCCGGCGGGAGATCATGGGGGTCCTGGTGAACCGGCGGCCGACCACGGTCGCGGCGTGGGTGGTGGCCCTCCTGATCGTCGCCTTGAACGCTTACCTGTTGGTGAAACTATGATCCGACACATCCTGGTTCCACTGGACGGTTCCGACCTTTCCGAAGCCGCCCTGCCCGTAGCCGCGGCGCTGGCCGCCCGCCTCGAGGCCTCCGTGAGCCTGGTGCACGTGCTCGAGAAGCGCCCCCCGCGGGAGGTTCATGGCCGGCCGCACCTGACCGCGTTCGCCGCGGCGCAAAGCTATCTGGCGAAGATGGCGGCGCAGGCCTTTGCGGCAGAGGTGCGGGTGCAGACGCACGTGCACCCGGGCGGCGTGGAGAACGTGGCCCGCGCCATCAGCGACCACGCCGCACCGCAGGACGGCGAAGGCGTTGACCTGATCGTGATGTGCGCCCACGGGCGCAGCGGCGCCCGCAGGGCGCTGGCCGGCACCCTGGCTCAGCGCATCCTCTCCCGTGGGAGCAAACCCGTGCTGATGCTTCCCCCTCGCATCACCCCAGGTCTGACGGAGTTCCATTGCCGCTCCATACTGGCGCCGGTGGACCGCGACCCCGAGCACTTCCCGGCCGTGCACCTGGCCGGCGAGCTGGCGGCGGCGTTCCAGGCCGCGATGCACCTGCTGTTGATCGTTCCCACGTTCGCAACGTTGTACGGAGGGTGGGTGAGCACTGGCCGGTTGCTGCCGGGCACGACTTCCCGCCTGCTTGACCTGGCCGTGGCCGAGGACGAGAAGTTCCTTGGGGAGCGGAAGGCCGAGCTTGAGCGGCAGGGTCTATCCGTGTCCTCGCGGGTGACCCGGGGCGACCCGGCCCGCGTCATCAACAGCGCCGTCCGCGTCCTGCAGCCGGACTTGATCGTCCTGGGCACCCATGGCAAGAGCGGCCTGGAGGCGGTCTGGGAGGGCAGCGTGGCCAGCAAAGTGCTGCGCCGCTCGCGGGTGCCTCTGCTCCTGGTCCCGGTGGGCAGGAAGGACTAGGGCCGCAGGGGACCGTCACCAAAGCCGCAAGCGCAGCTGCTCCTCACTCACCTCCTTACCGCTGTGGGCGTTGACGAAGGCGAGATTCTCTTTGGAACCCAGCAGGATACAGCCGACTAGAACCCCCTGGAACAGGACGTATTTTTCGTAGCGCTCCGCCTGCTCGTCGAGATGCCTGGGAAGCAAGTGGGGCAGCGCTTCGATAATGGTGAGCGATTCCAGCTGCGGCGTGCGCAGGTGCCGCGCAGCCTCCAGTCCCAGCAACCCGTCGCCCGCCACGGCGGCTTGAAACTATCCGCGCCCATGCAAAGTACGAGACGGTCGTATTGGACGCAGATCCCGTTCTTCAGCGTGATGCAATTGCCGCAGCGGTCGATGCGGATCACTTCCTGGTTCTTGAAGACAGAGATGTTTTTGGAAGAGTACCACTCCGGTCTGTAGATCTCGATCTCCACTTTCCCGGGATCCGGTTCGAGCCTTCCTGCCGCTAATCCGCGCAGTTCAACGCCGTAGCGGTGCCGTCGATGAATGCAAGCCGCGATGGTGTTCCGATTGACCATTATCGACCCGTGCGCTCCACTTTCGTAGTCATGATCCTCTGGAAGAACGGCAACTTCGAGAGCTCGCAGATCAGGACGGTCGCCAGGCCGGCCGCCAGGTAGGCGGCCAAGTCCAACGGGTGTGGAGTGGCGAAACGGAACAGCTGCCGTGCGAAAGGCAGAGCGGTAACCATAACCAGGAACCCCACCGCCCCGCCGGCCACCCACTTGAACGCCAAGTTCGGGACGCGCAGCATGGAGAGGATCGAACGGGTCCAGGACCGGTTCGACAGGATCATGCCCAGGTTTCCAGCGACCAGGGTGACGAACGCCAGGAGGCGGGCGTCATTCTCGCCTTTCCCGGTTGCCAGCGCCCAGACGTACAAGGCGGTAACGATGGCCAGTACGCCCAGACCCTGGATCAGGCCAGTCAGAATCATCCGCCGGCCAAACAAAGGGTCTTTCAGCCTGCGCGGCCGTCGCCGCATGATGTTCGGCTCGTCCTGCTCCAGCTCGAAAACCAGGGTGCAGGCTGGATCGATGATGAGCTCGAGGAACACGATGTGCACAGGCAGGAGGGCGAGCGGCCAGCCGAACAGGACAGGCAGGAGCGATAGCCCGGCAATAGGCAGGTGGACGGAGAAGATGAAGGTCATGGCCTTACGCAGGTTGTCGAAGATACGCCTACCCATTCTCACTGCCTGGACGATCGAAGCGAAGTTGTCATCCAGCAGGACAAGGGCGGAGGCTTCGCGGGCCACATCCGTCCCCCGACCACCCATGGCGATCCCGATGTGGGCGGCCTTGAGCGCGGGTGCGTCGTTGACGCCGTCGCCCGTCATGGCCACAACCTCGCCGTTGGCCTTGAGGGCCTTCACGATCTTCAGCTTCTGCTCCGGGACCACGCGCGCAAAGATGGATACCGAGCGGATGCGGCGCGCCAGCTCCTCCTCCTCCATCGCCTCCAGCTCCGGGCCCGTGATGAGCTGTTCGGGGCTTTCCAGGCTGATTTCGCGCGCGATGTTGCGCGCGGTGCCCGGGTAGTCCCCGGTGATCATGATCACCCGGATACCGGCGGTCCGGCATTCGGCCACGGCCTCCTTCACTCCAGGCCGCACCGGGTCATGCAGCCCGAGCAGGCCCAGGAAGCGAAACGGGAAGTCGTGCTGGAGCTCCGGGACGCTCCTCTTGTCTAACTCCGCCGCGGCGACGCCGATGACGCGCAGACCCAGATCGGCAAGCGCGTTGATGTCCCGATGCAGAGCCATGGCCTGTGCTTCCCCCAGGTGGCAGAGGTCAGCGATCGCCTCGGGGGCGCCTTTCGAAGAGACCACCAAGCGCCGATTGTCGGGAGACTCCCACACGCGGGACATGGCCAGCAGGGTGGTTGAAAGCGGATATTCCCGCAGCAGCTTCCAGTCGTGGTGGAGATGCCCCGTCCCAGCGAGGGTTTTAACGCCCAGCTCCCGCATGGCCTTCTCCATGGGGTCGAACGGGTCGGCGGGACTCGCCAGGAGGGCATACTCCACGACCTCGTGGACGGATTCCGGGATCCGCTCCGAGGCAGTTGCCACGTCATGCACGCCGCCGTCGATGCAGATCCTGGCGACGCGCATCTGGTTCAGGGTGAGCGTGCCGGTCTTATCGGTGCACAGCACCGTGGCGGCGCCGAGCATTTCGACCGCTGGCACGCGTCGGGTCAGCACATTACGCTTGGAAATTCGCCAGGCGCCGAGGGCCAGGAAGATCGTCATGACCACGGGGAACTCTTCGGGCAGGGTGGCCATGGCCAGCGACAGCCCTGCCAGAATGCCCTCCAGCCACTTGCCTCTGCCCAGGCCGAAAAGAACAACGACGAGGATGCAAAGGCCCGCCCCTACGATAGCGAAGCTGCGGACAATCCTGCCGGTCTGGCGCTGCAGGTCGGTGCTCTCCGTCTCCAGCGTCTGCAGTGCCTTGCCGATCTTGCCGATCTCGGTTCTCGCCCCGGTGCTCGTGACCCGCGCAATGCCCTGGCCCTGCACGATGAGGGAACCGGAATAGACGAACGGCAGATCATCGCCCCCGGGCCGGGTGGTCTGTCTGCTGCCGTTCCACGCCGACTTGCGCACCGGCACGGATTCGCCCGTCAGCAGAGACTCGTCGGCGGAAAGGTTGGTGCACTCCAGGACCAGCGCGTCGGCGGGGACGCGGTCGCCTTCCGAAAGCAGAACGATGTCCTCCCTCACGACCTCGCGGCCGGGGACTCGTACCTGCTGGCCGTCCCGCAGCACCAGCGCCCGAGGGCTCGACAGGTCACGTAATGCCTCGAGCGCCTTTTCGGTCTTGTTCTCCTGGTAGAAGGTGATGATGATGACGACCAGCACGAACCCTAGCAGCAGGCATGCTTCAGCGGGCTCGCCAAGTAGCAGGTAGAGAAAGCCGCAGGCGAGCAAGAGGAGGAACATGGGTTCCTTGACGACCTCGACGATGATGTGCAGCGGCGTCCTTTTTCTGGCCTGCGGCAACTCGTTATAACCTTCGCTCGCCAGGCGCTCGATCACCAGGCTGGCATTGAGTCCCGCGAGTCCAGTATTCGTTTCGCCCGCTTGCATGGTCACCTCGTTTCTTTCAGCAGTATACAGCAGATCTAAGAGAGGCGTAGAACGCGTAACAAGAAGACAGCCACCTTTAGTGGATCCGCATGGTGTCCCGGGGCACGCACCGCGGGCGGCCTGGTGTTCCGCTCAGCTGCGCGGTATTTCACCCTCGTAGATCACGAACTCCTCGCCGTGCAGGGTCACGGTGAGGCCGGCCTCGAGGGAAGCGACCGCGTTGGGTACGGACGAGATGAGGACGATACCCGGCTCCACCGCCTGGAGCTGCTCCCGGTCGAGGTAGGAGGATTCCTCCAGCACGACACCGCGCAGCCCCTTGAGCAGCGGCAGGAAGTCCGGCGTGAGAAACCGCGTAAGCAGGATCTCAGTGCCGTCGTGCTTCAGGGCGAGCTCCGCGTCCAGCGCGTCCTCCGCCTTCACGATCCTGCCCGCGGCGTAGCCCCCGAACCCGCGCTTTCCCTTGTTCAGCACATTGCCCACGAATTGCACCCGGATCATATTCAGCATGATGGGGGAGTTCACCGGCACCCCCGCGAGGATCACCACCCTGTCGAAGTTCCTGATCAGCCCCCGTTCCAGCGCCGTCTTCATCGCCGAGTTAAGCATCGCATCGGAATCCTCGGCGAGGCTGCCGATCAGGGGGACCACGCCCCAGTAGAGCAGGAGCTTCCTCTGGACGCTTTCGGAGGGGGTCACGGCAAGGATGACCTGCCGGGGCCTGTAGCGGCTGATCAGCTTCGGCGTGGACCCGCGCAGAGTGGGGGTGAGGATCGCCGAGGCGCGGATGTCGCGGGCGACCAGGAAAGCGCTGCGCGTGACCGCCTGGGCGATATCCTCGCGGATGTCGTCGATGCGGAGGAACCTCCGCACCCGGGATTCGTATTCAGGCGACTCCTCCGCGGCCCGCGCGATCCTGTCCATGGTCTGTACGGTGAGAACAGGGTACTTCCCGCTCGCCGTCTCACCCGAGAGCATGACCGCGTCGGTGCCGTCGAAGATCGCGTTCGCCACGTCGGTCGCCTCCGCCCGGGTCGGCCTTGGGTTGGCGACCATCGATTCCAGCATCTGCGTGGCGGTGATCACGGCCTTGTTCTGCTCGTGGCACTTGAGGATGATCCTTTTCTGGGCAAGGGGGATCTGCTCGGTGGGTAGCTGCACGCCGAGGTCGCCGCGGGCGATCATGATGCCGTCGGCCACGCGGATGATGTCGTCGACGTTCTCTAGGCCTTCCGCATCCTCGATCTTGGCGATGATGGCCATGCCCGCCCGTTCGGCGATGAGGGTCTGGCGCAGGTCGAGGACGTCCTGGGCTTTGCGGACGAAGGAGGCGGCCACGTAATCCATGTCCTGGTTCACGCCGAAGCGGATGTCGGCGATATCCTTCTCGGTCACCGCGGGCAGCCGGCTCCTGATGCCGATCACGTTCACGTTTTTCCGCGAACCCAGCGTCCCACCCGTGCGGACGAGACACCGCGTGACCCGGCCCTCCACCGCCACGACTTCCAGGTCGATGGTCCCGTCGGCGATCATGATGTGCGTTCCCGGGACGACCTGTTCGGGAAGGTCACGGTAGGTGAGGCTGATCCGCCTGTCGGTGCAGGGCTCCCCCTGCACTGTGACCTCAACCCGGGTCCCGGCGGTCAGTTGGACCGCTGCGCCTCCCCCGACGATGCCCGTCCTGATCTCGGGTCCCTTGATATCGAGCAGCAGGGCAATGGGGATACCCGTCCTCCTGCTCGCCTCGCGCAGCTTCGCCATGGTCGCGGCGTGGGATTCGTGGGTACCGTGCGCCATGTTGAAGCGCGCGACGTTCATCCCCGCCTCCAGGAGCTGCGCGAGAACCTCCACGTTCTCCGTCGAGGGACCGAGAGTGCAGACGATCTTTGTCTTACGCATTCTCACGATCATATCAGAATGCCCCGCTGAGCGGCGAGTAATCGAGTCAATGAAACCGGCACACGGGCGATGTACTGGGACAGCGCCTCGCGGCTACAGGAGCTGCCGCTGGAGGAAAAAGCTGACCAGGCAAGCGCGGAAGCACTCGCTGAGCTTGGCAAGATCCAGGCGGGGGCGGAGAAAATGAACAGGAGCCCTCCGGCGGCCCGCGGGATTCAGACCGCGTTCTGCGCCGCCCCGCTAGCCGACCAGCCCATGATCCGGGCGTACAGCTCCGCCATGAAATCCAATAGCAGGATAAACAGCGCGAGTAGGGCTAGGAGGTAGAAGGCCAAGGTCAGATGGGTCATAGCTCGGACAGGATCCGGTCGGCGATCTCGCGGTAGCTCCCGCCGAAGTGATGACCGCCAGGCAGGCGGACACACTCGGCCAGGTGCGGGTCCATCCCGGCGCAGAGCGTGTCCGTCTCGTCGGCGCCGTAGAAGCACAGGATCCGCAGGCCCCGCAGCTTCTCCAGCTCGGGGCGCATGGGCAGGACCGGCGCCTGCTGACCGACTTTGAGGAGGTCGGCGGCTAAGCCCTGAAACTGAGTGTGGGTGGCCGGCCCCAGCAGGGCCAGCAAGCGCACCTGTCGGAGCCGGACGGCGGGCAGGCGACTCGTCATGAACGGCAGGATGTCGGCACCGCGCGAGTACCCGATCAGCACGACCTCCCGCTTGTTCCAGCGGTCGAGATAATAGGCCAGGATGCGCTCCAGGTCCCGCGTCGCTCCCTCGGGCGTGCGCGGGCTCAGGAAATACTTCAACGTGTTCCAGCCGATCACAGGAATCCCGCCGGAAGCGAGGCTCCCACCGGCCTGCCGGTCCAGGTCCGCCCACCCTCCGTCGCCGCTCAGGAACACGGCCAGGAAAGGCAGAGGGGAGTCCGCTGGCAGCTCGACCAGCGGCAGGTCCTTCACGCCCGGCGGTGGGGTCTCCTGCGCCCAGGCAGTGCCAACGATGAGCAGGGCCAGCAGGAAGGCCGTGAGTTTGGCCATGGGGTCCAGTGTACCCCATCCGCAGGAGCCGGAAAACCGCAGGCTGCAAAAATTGCGTCGCGGCGCCGGCCAAGTCATCATGCAGGGTTTCCTCAAGCGCCACTTCCCGGTGTGGCTGCGGCGGGCGGCGTGGAGAACGTGGCCCGCGCCATCAGCGACCACGCCGCACCGGGGGACGGCGAAGGCGTTGACCTGATCGTGATGTGCGCCCGCAGGGCGCTGGCCGGTTGCTGCCGGGCACGACTTCCCGCCTGCTTGATCTGGCCGTGGCCGAGGACGAGAAGTTCCTTGGGGAGCGGAAGGCCGAGCTTGAGCGGCAGGGTCTGTCCGTGTCCTCGCGGGTGACCCGGGGCGACCCGGCCCGCGTCATCAACAGCGCCGTCCGCGCCCTGCAGCCGGACTTGATCGTCCTGGGCACCCATGGTAAGAGCGGCCTGGAGGTGGTCTGGGAGGGCAGTGTAGCCAGCAAAGTGCTGCGCCGCTCGCGGGTGCCTCTGCTCCTGGTCCCGGTGGGGCGTAAGGGGTAGCGGGCCGGGGCGGCGGGCTGGGGGCGTTCAAAGGTCCCCCCTACCGGCCCTGCGGCCAATGAGCCTCGAGGGCCCCCCGGATGGCCTCGAAGGGCTGCGCGCCCTGCAGGCGCATCACGGGCTCGCCCTTCCAAAACAGCATGATCGTCGGAATGGCCTGCACGTCGTAGCGGGCGGCCACCCCCGGCTTGCGGTCCACGTTGATCTTCACGGCAAGCAGGCGCCCCGCGTACTCACGGGCGATGCGCTCGACGGCCGGCGAGACCGCCCGGCAGGGCCCGCACCACTCGGCCCAGAAGTCCACCAGCACCGGCAGGCTCGAGGTCTCGAGCAGCTCGAAGAACGACGCGGGCAGCCCGGCCACGGCTACTGCTGGGCCTGGATGGCCGTGATGGCGATGGTGTACACGATGTCTTGCACCGTGGCACCGCGGCTCAGGTCGTTGGCGGGCTTGCGCAGTCCCTGCATGACCGGGCCGATGGCCGGGACGTTGGCCGAGCGCTGCACTGCCTTGTAGGCGGTGTTCCCGGCATCCAGGTCCGGGAAGATGTATACGGTGGCCTTGCCCGCCACGGCGCTGTCCTTCATCTTGATGCGGGCCACCTCCGCGGACACCGCCGCGTCGTACTGGATCGGGCCCTCGATGGGCAGGTCGGGCCGGCGTTCCCGCGCCAGGCGCGCGGCCTCGCGCACCTTGTCCACGTCCTTGCCCTTGCCCGACTGCCCGGTGGAGTAGGACAGCAGGGCCACCCGCGGCTCGATGCCGAAGGCCCGCGCGGTCTCGGCGCTGGTGATGGCGATGTCGGCCATCTGCTCCGCCGTGGGGTTCTCCACCAGGGCGCAGTCCCCGTAGACCAGTACGTGGTCGGGCATGCACATGAAGAAGATGCTGGAGGCCAGCGACACCCCCTCGCGGGTCTTGATGACCCTCAGGACCGGGCCGAGGGTTTCGGCGGTGGAGTGGGTCGAGCCGGACACGAAGCCGCCGGCGTCCCCCTGCTGCACCATCATGGTGGCGTAGTGCACCGGGTCCAGCATCAGGTCGCGGGCCATCTCCCGGGTCACGCTCTTGTGCTTGCGCAGCTCGTAGAGGGCCTCGGCGTAGCTCTCCAGCACCTTGCGGTCGCCCTGCTTCGGGTCGATGATCAGGGCCCGGCTGATGTCCGCGCCGCTGCTGCGGGCGATCTCCAGGATTTTGTCCCGGTCGCCGATCAGGGTGATGTCGCACAGATCGCGGTCCAGGGCCTCCGCGGCGGCCCGCACGATGCGCGGTTCGGTGCCCTCCGGCAGCGCAATGCGCTGGCGGACGGACCTGGCCTTCTGCATGATCCGGTACAGGAACATGCGCGGGGTCACGGTGTCCGTAACCACCTCGCCGAGCTGCCGGTAGATGCGCGGGATGTCGGCGTGGCGGGCGACCAGGTTTTCCACCAGCTCGATCTTCTCCTCGTCGTCGGCGGCCAGCTCGCCGGACAGCTCGGAGATCCTCACCGTGGCCGCGTAGGTGTCCTCCTTGACCGACAGGATGGTCAGACCGATGTCGGACTGCCCTTTGAAGAGGCGGCGGAAGTTGGCCCCGGGCACCAGCCCGCCGGTGAGCACCAGCCCGGAGAACTGCGGGTAGTTGGGGGAGCGCTGGGCGACCATGGCCGCCAGGATGTTGTCCACCCGGTCCCCGGGGGTGACCAGAAGACAGCCGGGCTGGTCCTTGATGTAGCCTAGGGCGTTCTCCGGCATCATGGCCAGCACCTTCACGTCGCGAACCACCTTGCTCAGGGCATCGCCCTGGTACAAGATCCGCGCGTGGAGCTTGCGGGCCACCTCCCGCAGGCGCGGGGAGGCGAGCAGGGGGTCCGGGGGCACCACCCCGAACAGCGTGATTCCCCGGGCCTCCAGGGCCTGCTTCAGGCCCCCCGCGTCCTCGGCCGGGTTCGCGAAGGTATAGCGGTTTACGATCGCCCCCAGCAGCCGGCAGTTGGCCTGCCGGAAGGACTCCGTGACCTCGGCCAGGTTGTCCACGACCTGGGCGAGGCTTTTGTTGGCCCCGTTGGCCACCACCAGCACCGGCGCCGCCAGGTTATGGGCCAGCTCGGCGTTGATGTCGAACTCCAGGGCCGCGATGGCGCTGGTATAGTCGGTGCCCTCGATGACCACGATATCCTTGCCGGCGGCCAGGCGCCGGTAGGCGTCGAAGATCTTCTCGAACAGGCGGTCCTTGTCCGCCTGGGCGTCAGCCATGGTAGCCGGGTTCAGGTCCCCCGGCTCCTCGGCCAAACCGAAGATCTCGCGGACCAGGCGCGCGTCCGGGTCGGTCCCGGCGGCGTCTGGCTGCCCGATGGGCTTCATGTAGCCCACCCGGGGCACGATGCCCGCGAGGGCCTTCATCAGCCCCAGGGTGAACAGGCTCTTGCCGCTGCGCATCTCCGTGGAAGCGATAAATACTTTTTTTTCCGACTCCATGTCACTTCTCCGGGATGATCGTTATTCCGAGGCGGGCTCATGATACCTTCTGCCGCAGGACCGGTCAATCGCCCCCGACTGCCTGCTCTCCTTGACGGGCGGGCCGGCTTTCAATAGCATTCCACTAAGTATCATGACCGTGCTCAGCAAGATTCCTTTTCGCCTCGACGAGCCCGCCTTCCTGCGGCTCACCCGCCTGGGAAGCCTCGACGAAGTCCGGGGCCTGCTGGACAGGGCCCTGTCCGTGGCCAGGCCCAAGGCCGCTTACAAGGTGTGCTACGTCGGGGAGAGGGGCGCGGATACGGTGGAGATCGAGGGGAGGGTGTTTTCGAGCGAGGTGCTGGCGCAGAACCTCGCGGGGGTGGAACGTATCTTCCCCTATGTGGCCACCTGCGGGACCGAGATGGAGCCGCTGGAGCAGGCCTACCCCGACCCTTTCGCCCGCTACTGCCTGGACGTGCTGAAAGAGCTGGCCCTGGGGGCGGCGCGTGTCCTCCTCCTGGAGCACCTGAGGGCCTCCTACGGCGCAACCGGGCTTTCGTCCATGAATCCGGGCTCCGGAAACGCCCGCCTGTGGCCGCTGGGGCAGCAGCGCCCGTTGTTCAACCTGCTGGGGAACGTGGAACAGGCCATCGGGGTGCGCCTGACCCCCAGCCTGCTCATGCACCCCAACAAGTCGGTCTCGGGGATCTTCTTCCCCTCCGAGGTGCATTTCGAGAGCTGCCAGCTCTGCACCCGGGAAGATTGCCCGCGGCGGCGCACCCCCTACACTGGGGAGCGGGTCGCGACCCTCACCCATCCCTAAAACGCGAAATCGAGGAATCCTGAAATGGCTGGAATCGGCAAGGAGTTCATCCGCAAGACCCGCTATCACTTCCTGGGCCCTCGGAACAGGACCGGGGCGTGCCCCAACCCCCCCTGGAGCTGGAGGCGGAGACCGACGCCGCCATGATCGCCCTGCCGGCACCCTCTTCCCTCGCCATTC
>Ga0315273_10000348_pt1 | contig 46945 bp, 36 predicted proteins | sample YL17G02_0_MG_FD_205753 | JGI IMG/M metagenome (GOLD analysis project Ga0315273, IMG submission 205753) | Sediment microbial communities from Yellowstone Lake, YNP, Wyoming, USA - YL17G02_0 | ecosystem: Environmental > Aquatic > Freshwater > Lake > Sediment | place: USA: Wyoming | collected...
CCGAAGGCCTCCCCGTGCTGTTCGTGAAGGACCTGCCCCCGGTGTCGATCGGGTCGCTCACGGTCTCCCGCCCCCAGATCTACTACGGCGAACTGGCGCAGGAGTACGTCTTCGTGAACACCCGGCAGCGGGAGTTCGACCATCCCTCCGGCGAGGAGAACGTGTATGCCGCATACGCCGGCACGGGCGGCGTGCCCGTCCGCAGCCTCTTGCGCCGCTTGATGCTCGCCTTCCAGTTCGGCTCGTCGAAGATTCTGTTCTCGCAGGACATCACCAATGACAGCCGGGCGCTCTATTACCGCAACATCGTGGTCCGGGCGGGGAAGGCGCTGCCCTTTCTTCGGTTCGATCGTGACCCCTATCTCGTGATCGGCGCCGATGGCGCGCTGCGCTGGATTCTCGATGCCTACACCACGTCCGACCACTATCCGTACGCCCAGCGGCTGGCCGACGGCACGACTTACATGCGGAACAGCGTCAAGCTCGTCATCGACGCGTACAACGGCTCGCTGGTGGCCTATGTGAGCGCCCCCAGTGATCCGCTGATCCGGACCTGGGCCCGTGTCTTCCCCGGCATATTCACTCCACTGGACAGCATGCCCGCCGACCTGCGCGCCCACATCCGGTATCCAGACGATCTCTATCGCATCCAGACCAGGCTCTATACGACCTACCATATGGACGCGCCGGAGGACTTCTACCACCGGGAGGACCAGTGGCAGATCCCGCTCGTGGCCGAACCCGACGGGACCGTGCCGTTCATGCGGCACATCGTCATGCGCCTGCCGGAAGAAGCGAAGGCCGAGTTCATCTACATGGTGCCGTTCACTCCGCGGGGCAAGGACAACCTGGCGGCCTGGATGGTGGCGCGGAACGATGGTGATGCCTACGGGAAGCTCCGGGTCTACCGGCTCTCCCGGCAGAGTCTCGTGTTCGGGCCGCAGCAGATCGAGAACCGGATCAACCAGAACACCGAGGTCTCCCGCCAGGTGTCGTTGTGGGACCAGCACGGCTCCAAGGTGATCTGGGGCGACCTGCTGGTGATTCCGATCAATCAGTCACTACTGTACGTCCAGCCGCTCTACCTGCAGGCGGAAGGGGGGAAGATCCCGGAGCTGAAGCGGGTCGTCGTCGCCTATCAGAACCGGGTGGTGATGCAGGAGACGCTGGACGGCGGCCTGGCGGAGCTCTTCGGCGGCTCCACCGGGCCGCGAGGCGAGTCCCCACCATCCGGCGTGGCGGGGGCGGGGGCGGGGGCGGGGGTGGCGACGGGCGACTCGGCGTTCCGGGCGCTGGCCACCGAGGCTCGGCGTCGATACATGGCCGCCCTCCAGGCTCAGCGGAACAACGACTGGGCCCGCTACGGCGAGGAGATGCGTCGGTTGGGCGAGCTGCTCGAACAGATCGGCGGGGGCGGAGCGGGGCCGCGGTAGGGGGGGAGCCATCGACCCACAGGGTCTTCGCGTCTTAGCGCAGCGCCAGGGTGACACCAATTCCCATCCCGGACCGTACTCTCGCGTGGCTCCCGTCCTCGGGCCATGCTAACATGGATATGGGGCCCGCCTCCCGGAGGCCCATGGGAGAATCAACCGCATGAGAGCGACAGGGCGACTCGCCTCCACCGGTCTTTTCATCGCTGCGATCATCGGATGCGCAAGCACGACCAGCGGACCGGTGGGGACGGCGGTCGCCCCCGCCGCCGGCACGGCCGGTCCTCGGCACACCGCGGCGGACGTAGAGTTCATGACCGGCATGATCGGCCACCATGCTCAGGCGGTGCTGATGGCCGGCTGGGCACCCACCCATGGCGGGAGTCCGGCGGTGCAGGCGCTGTGCGAGCGAATCCTTGTGGGCCAGCGGGACGAGATCGCTTTGATGCAGCGCTGGCTGCGGGAGTGGCATGAGCCGGTGCCGGAGGCGGACGCGTCGCATCACATGATGCCGGGCATGGAACCGATGCTCATGCCCGGCATGTTGACCGCCGAGCAGCTGATCCAGCTGGACCACGCGACGGGCGCCGAGTTCGACGACCTGTTCCTGACCTTCATGATCCGGCACCATCAGGGCGCGCTCACCATGGTCAAACAGCTGGTGGAGACCCCCGGCGCCGCCCGGGACGACAATGTCTTCAAGCTGGTTTCCGACATGAACGCTGACCAGACGACCGAGATCAACCGCATGAATCTGATGCTGGCCGGGATTCCTCTCGAGGCGACCAGCCCGTGATGTCTGCGGCTAGTCACCCTCGTTTATACCCCTCCATCCCCTCACTGGAATCACCCATGGCTGCCGTATTCACGACACCGGGTCTGTCCCGGGCCGACGTTCCCCTCCGCACTCTGGCGCTCGCGATCGGGCTCCTGTCTGTCGGGGCCTGCGCCTCATCAACGACATCATCGGGCGCCAGCACCTCCACGCCGGCGCCGCACCCCGATCCCCGCGTGGGACTCCGCGCCGGGGTGATGGATGCCGGCGAAGCGACCTGGAATCTCCGGGTGCTCTCCAAGACGCCGCCATCCGAGAAGTTCGTCGGGGTGACCAACTCGGATCTCTCGTTCAGCGGCCCCTATGCCATTCAGGGCAACTACAACGGCTTCCAGGTCTGGGACATTTCGAACTCGCGCACTCCGACGCTCAGGACGGCGTATCTCTGTCCGGCGTCGCAGAGTGACGTTTCCGTGTACCGGAACCTGCTCTTCGTCTCCGGGGAGGGGTTCGGCGGTCGCATTGACTGCGGCACACAAGGCGTGCCCGACTCGGTCAGCCAGGATCGGTTGCGGGGCATCCGCATCTTCGACATCAGCGACATCGCCAGTCCGAAATACCTGGCTAACGTGCAGACTTGCCGCGGCTCGCACACCCATACCGTGGTGACCGACCCCAACGATTCGGAGAACGTCTACATCTATGTCTCCGGCTCGGCCCCGGTCCGCTCCCCGAGCGAGCTCCCGGGATGCTCCCGCTTGGAGCCGGACCAGGACCCGAATTCGGCGCTGTTCCGGATCGAGGTCATCAAGGTGCCATTGGCCCATCCCGAGCAGGCGGCGATCGTCAGCTCGCCGCGGATCTTCGATGATCTGGCGGCTCCGCCGGAGCACGGCGAGGCGCAGGAAGACGTCGCGATGGCGGCCGAGGCCGCGGCGGCGGCGCGTGCCGCGGGCGGGTACACGGCGACCATCTTCGGCATGGAATACGTTCTGCCGCCGCAGTTCATCGATCCGAGGCTCGACAGCATCGTCAAGGCCCGAAACGGGACCGGTGCGCCGACGGGTGCCGACAGCGCCGCGCTGCGGGAGGCCTTGCCCGGCATCATCGCGACCATGGTCGGCAGCAGCCGCAAGAGCGGGCCGACCCAGTGCCACGACATCACCGTCTACCCGGCGATCGGCCTGGCCGGCGGCGCCTGCGGCGGATACGGGTTGCTGCTCGACATCCGCGACGTGGCCAACCCGAAGCGGATCGGTGCGGTGGCCGATTCCAACTTCTCCTACTGGCACTCGGCGACGTTCAACAATGACGGCACCAAGCTCCTGTTCAGCGATGAGTGGGGCGGGGGCGGGCAGCCCCGCTGCCGGGCCACCGACAAGCCCGAGTGGGGCGCGGACGCCATCTTCACGCTGAGCGACAACAAGATGACGTTCCAGAGCTACTACAAGCTCCCGGCCCCGCAGACCGAGAATGAGAACTGCGTGGCCCACAACGGGTCCCTGATTCCCATTCCCGGCCGCGACGTGATGGTGCAGGCCTGGTACCAGGGCGGCATCTCGGTGTTCGACTGGACCGGTCCGGCGCACCCGAAGGAAATCGCCTTCTTCGACCGCGGCCCGATGGACTCGACCAAGATGGAATTCGCCGGCTCGTGGTCCACGTACTGGTACAACGGAGTCATCGTCAGCTCCGAGATCGCGCGCGGGCTCGATATCTTTGAACTGGTGCCGAGTGAGCTGCTCTCGCAGAACGAGATCGACGCCGCGAAGCTGGTCCATTTCGACTACCTGAACGTGCAGGAACAGCCGAAGCTGGTCTGGCCGCCGAGCTTCGTGGTGGCGAGGGCATACCTCGACCAGCTGGCCCGGTCAAACGGCCTTTCGGCTGCCAGAGTGTCCGCGGTGCGGGGAGAGCTCGCTGGCGCCGAGAAGATGTCCGGGCAGGCCCGCCGGGATGCGCTCACGACGCTGGCGGCGGCGCTGACCCGTGACGCGGCGGAAGCAGCCGATCGGGCGAAGGTTGAGACGCTGGCCAAGGCGGTTGAGGATCTGGCCAGCGCGCAGAGCTGATCGACGATGTGACCCATGGCAGTGTCGGGTTGAGAGCGGACGGTCCCTCCGCGCGCCAATGGCCTCTCAGGGCGGCCCTCACAAGTCGTGCAGGGGCCAGACGCGCGCTCCGAGACCGCCCGCTCTCGACCTCTGCTCTGCCGTGACATTCCTCCCCACTTCGGCGTCCGCGCCAGCGTCCACGCCCCCCAACACCGCTCGGAGCCCGGCATGCACTTCCGCCAGTTCTACATCGGCTGCCTCGCACACGCGTCCTACCTGATCGGTGATGGTGGGGAGGCGGTGGTCGTCGACCCCTCCCGCGACATCCAGATGTATCTCGATGAGGCGGAGGCGCACGGACTCAAGATCACCTGGGTCCTCGAGACCCACTTGCATGCCGATTTCGTCTCGGGCCACCGCGAGCTGGCCGCGCGCACCGGCGCCACGATCGGCGTCGGCGCCCGCGCGGAGGCCAGCTATCCCCATCGGGCCCTGGCGGACGGCGATGAGATCCGGGTGGGCGGCGTGATCCTGAAGGTGATGGAAACGCCAGGCCACACGCCGGAGAGCCTCTCATTCCTTATCTCTGCGCGGGCCGGCGACAGCGTACCATGGGGGGTGCTGACCGGCGATACCCTGTTCGTGGGTGACGTGGGGCGCGTGGACATCCTCTCGTCGCGGCTGCCGGTCACGGAGCTGGCTGGGCTGATGTACGATAGCCTGCACCGCAAGCTGCTGAAGCTCCCAGACGAGACCCGGGTATATCCCGCGCACGGGGCCGGGTCACTCTGCGGGCGGAACCTCGGCAAGGACACGTGGAGCACCATCGGCCGCGAGCGCGCGATGAACTCGGCGCTTGCCCCCATGAGCCGCGAAGCCTTCATCACGGAGGTCACGCGGGACGTGCCCGAGACCCCGCGCTATTACCTCCACTCTCGCGACCTCAACAAGGCCGGCCCGCGGCTGGAGGCCGAGCGGCCGATGCCGCCACTGCTCGCGCCGGGCCAGTGCGCCACCATAGCCCGGGAGGGAGCGCTCATCCTGGACACACGGTCCGCCGAGCTGTTCGCCGCTGCCCATCCGGTGGGGGCACTCAACGTGAGCCTCGACGGACAATACGCTTCGTGGGTGGGAACGCTCATCCGGCCTGACGAGCCGCTGCTGTTGATCGCAGAGACCGGTCGGGTCGAGGAGGCCGTGATGCGCCTCGCCCGGGTGGGGTACGAAAACGTCGCTGGTGTGCTCGAGGATGACATGACGCGCTGGCGCGCGGAGGGGCTGCCCGTCGCGACGATGGAACGGCTGCCGATCCAGTCATGGTCGGACGGCGGACGGAACCTCCTCGATGTGCGCCGGAGCCGCGAGTGGAACGACTTCCACATCAAAGGATCGACACACATTCCTCTCGCCGAGCTGCCGGAACGGCTGAACCAGCTGGATCGCGGTGCCGAATGGGTGGTGGTCTGCGCCAGTGGTTACCGCAGCAGCATCGCCGGAAGCGTGCTCCAGCGTGCCGGCTTCGAGCGGGTCGCCAACGGCGTCGGCGGGATAGACGCCTGGCGTGCGGTGGGCCTCCCGGTCGAGATCGGCGTCCCCCAGGGCGTGTAGGTCGCTGTCATCCGCGGCCATCAGTGACACCGCGCCCTTCCTAGGATCCGCCCCCGCCCCCTCTCAACAACGCCGCCACTCGCTCATACCGCGGATCACCCTTGAGCGGATCGAGCAGCGGCTCGAAGAAGTTCTCGGGCAGGAGCACGTCCCGCTGCTTGATCCCAAGGTCCAGGAAGGCGAAGGCGCGGTCGAGATCGCCAAGATTGGCGTAGGCGATCGCGAACGCGCTTGCGGGGACATATTCGTGGACCGAGCGCGCGGTGAGGGAGTCGAGCACCGCGGTCGCGCTGGCGCGGTCCCCGGACCGGGCATAGGCGGCCACCAGCGTCGCCGGCGCATGCGCACCCGCTCCGCCGAGTTCAATGGCGCGCTTCATGGCCGCGATTGCTTCGGGATACCTGTGCTGCTCGATCCGGAGCTGCGCCTGGATGAGCAGCGCTTGGGGGTAGTTCGGATCCAGCTGGAACACTCGCGCCAGGGTCGAGTCCGCTGCGTCGAACCGGTGCAGGGAGGTGTAGACCCAGGCCACCTCGGTGCCGATGATGCGGGACAGCGGGTCCAGTTGCTGAGCCCGGCTCATCTGGGCCAGCGCCTCTTGCAGGCGCTCACGCCCAGCGAGGTAATCCGCATACCAATGGTGGGCGGTGGGGTAGGTCGAGTCCGCCGCAATCGCGCGCTGGAAGGCACGCTCCGCCGCCGCCCAGTCCCACTCGTACAGCATGGTCCCGTACGCGAGTGCGCTGTACGCCTCGGCGCTGCTGCTGTCGAGCGCGATGGCCCGCTGGGCCGCGGCCTTGGCCCGGGGCCAGGCGGCCATGGGAGACATGGAGGCGTAGGCCGGCAGCAGCACGTAGGTCTCGGCCAGCCCGGCCCAGGCCCGGCTCAGCAGCGAATCGCGCGCGACCGCCTGCTCGAAGTAGCGCGCAGCCTGGGGGAGCGACACCTCGGTGCGCTGGTTCCAAGCGAAGCGGCCCTTGAGGTAGAGATCGTACGCCTCGAGGTCACCGGTCGGGCGGTGGCTCAGGGCCGAGTCGGCACGACCCGCGAGCCGGACCCGGAGCGCCGAGGTGATCGCCCGGGCAATGTCCTCCTGCACCTGGAAGACGTCGGCGAGGTCGCGGTCGTAACTGTCGGACCAGAGCTCATAGCCGTCCCGGGCGTTCACGAGCTGGGCACTCACCCGGAGCCGGTTGCCGCTGCGGCGCACCGAGCCTTCGAGGATGGCACCAACACCGAGCCGGCGGCCCACCTCCCGCGCATCGACGGTGATGCCCTTGAACTGGTAGGCCGACGAGCGGGCGACTACCCGGAGCCCCGGGATGCGGGCGAGCGCGGTCGTCAGCTCCTCGGTGAGCCCGTCACTGAAATACTCCTGGTCCTTTCCCGGGCTCTGATCGGCGAAGGGGAGCACCGCCGCCGAGGTCGGGAGCGAATCGTCTCCGGACCCACCATGCCGTCCCGTAAGCAGGAAGTAGCCAGCCCCGGCGAGGGCCACGACCAGCGCAGCCACGGCGATGCCGGCTCCCGGCTTCCGGCCGGTCCGCGGAGCGGCCGCATGCTGGCCGGAGAGCAGCGCGTCGAGGGCGGTGCAGAACTCCGCCATGGTGGCGTAGCGGTCATCGGGGACGGGCGCCAGCGCCTTCCGGAGGAGCTGCTCCACCGCGGGCGACAGCTCCGGGTGCCGGATCCTGATTCGCGGTACCGGATCAGTGCCGGGCCTGGTGAGTGCGGCAAGGACCCCCTCTGGGTAGGGTCGCTCGCCGGCCAGCATCTCATACGCGACCAGGCCGAGGCTGAAGATGTCGGAACGGCCGTCGAGATCGGTGACGCCCGCGGCCTGCTCGGGGCTCATATAGGCCGGGGTGCCGAGGGAGAACCCCGACTGGGTGAGTGCCGTCGCTCCGCTGGCGAGGGTGACGCTCGTCGCCCTGGCAATGCCGAAGTCGCTGACCAGCGTACTGCCATCTTCGGCGAGGAGGAGGTTGGCCGGCTTGATGTCCCGATGGATGACGCCACGGTCATGCGCATAGCTCAGGGCCTGGGCCGCCTCCCGTGTGATGCGCAGCGCCTTCGCCACCGGCAGCTTTCCTTCCCGCGCCAGTACCTGGTCGAGCGATACCCCCGCGACGTAAGGCATGCTGAACCAGAGCTGCCCCGCGGCCTCGCCCGAGTCATACACCGAACAGATGTGCGGATGCTGGAGCCGCGCCGCCAGCCGGATCTCCCGCTCGAAGCGCTCGGTGCCGATCGCCGCGGCGATCTCCGGGTTGAGCAGCTTGAGGGCGACCGGGCGGTCGTGCTTGAGGTCATGCCCGAGATAGACCGTGGCCATCCCGCCTCGGCCGAGCTGGCGGTCGATGCGGTATCGATCGCGGAGCGCGTCCACGAACGCGGGGGAGGGGAGCTCGGATGGGGCCATGCTGGTGCTGGAAGATGCCCCCTCTGCGGGAGCTCCCGCAATTCACGCAACCCCGTCGAAAGGCAGTCCAGCCGCGGAAGCCTCGGCGGCTCCACGGCCGTCGCTACCTTCCAGTATGCCGATTCCGCGGGTGCCGCGCGTCAGGTCGCCGCTCATCCGCCTCTTCCAGGCGGGCTGTGCCCTGTTCCTCCTCGTCCTGGCGGCAGCGAAGCCAGGCTCGGCGCAGCAGCCCGCGGATGCACAGGATACGCTCGAGCTCGCGTTCCTGGATGTCGGTCAGGGTGACGCGATCGTGATTCGCGTGGGAGGGCGTGCCATCCTCGTCGACGCCAGCCGCGGCGATGACATCGTGCTCTATCTGGAAGAAATGGGCATCGACTCGCTCGTTGCCGCGATCGCCAGCCACAACCACGACGACCACATCGGCGGCATGGACGCGGTGCTGGCTGACCACCCCATTGGCGAATACCTGTACAACGGCCGCTCGCCCGAGAACCAGAACGCCGGACGCGTCGAGGAAATTCTGCGGGACAAGGGTATCCCAGCCCCGCCGCCACCCTGGCGGCCGATCAATCTGGGCGACACCCGCATCACGGTCTTCCCGTCGCTCACTCCACCGGACAATGCGACGGAAAACAACAGCAGCCTCGGCGTGCTGGTCGAACGCGGCAGTTTCAAGGCATTGCTCACGGGCGACAGTGAGGAGGATGAGCTGATAGCCTGGATGCGGGCAGGCGTCATCCCGCGCGTGAACGTCCTCAAGGCGGCCCACCATGGCGCGCGAAACGGAATGACCCCCGGATGGCTCGACGTGACCCGACCCGAGGTCGTCGTCATCAGCGTCGGTGCCAACAACCCGTATGGGCACCCCGACCCCTGGGCGCTCCGCTACTACACTGCACACCACCGCACTGTATATCGGACCGATCGGGATGGCATGGTGATCATCTCCGTGGACCCGAAGGGCCGGTACGGCGTGCGCCCGACTGGGCCATTGGACCGGCAGTAGCGTGGTACGCTGCTGGATGCGCGGTGCCGGGAGCACGGCCCACGCCGCCACTCGAGTTCAGGGGTTCGGCTTCCCTCCCGGCCCCAGCACAATGCGTCCGGGCTTCTCCCCGGTGTGCTCGCCGTCCTTGAAAACGATGACGCCGTTCACCAGCACATGCACCATGCAGTCGGCGGATGGCTCGGTAAGCGAGAGGACCTTCTCCTCCCGGACGTAGTGGCCCCTTCCGGTAACGGCGACCCACAGCCCACACGGTCTGACCGTGCGGAATGCCCCGGCCGCTGCCCCCGGCAACCCGGAATACGGTTGTGCAGGGGGCTCGCGGAGGCTACTAATGGTCTGAGCGTGTGCTGCCGACTTCGCGGCGCCCAGGCGCCCCGGGGCGGCCAACGATCGCTCAGGCGCGGATGCTCACCTGTGAATCTGAACAAGCTGTTCCCACGGCTCGGCATTCGCACCAAGCTAGGGGTCGCTTTCGCGGTCCTTGCCTTGGTGCCACTGCTGCTGGTGGCACTGCTGACCACCGAGGTGACCATCAAGCGTCTCCGCGAGATCGCGCGGACCACCATTCAGCATGATGTGGAGGTAGCGGCTCGGGATGCCGAGCGGGCGCTGGGCCTGGTTGAGACCGACGTCGGGTATCTGGCGGCGATGATTCCTACGCTGGCAGCGCACGACGTGGATCGGACCATCGCAGGGTTTCTGCGCCATACTCCGGCACTGTTGCAGGTTCGAGTAGTCGCGCCTGACGGCGTGGTCGAGCATACGGTCCGCCGAGATGGCCGCCCCGCAACGGCTGGTGGGAGCGGTACCTATTATGCGACCCGTGCTGCGGAACTTACCTTCGGCGGCCGCCTGGCCCTGGCGGTGGAGCTTCGCGGTGAGGGCGGCGGCGACCACCCCATCCCGGCGGTGGCGGTAATCGTCCCGATCTGGGACTCGGCGGGCATGCTGCAGAGGGTCCTGGTCGGCGAGGCCGCCGCGACGGCGCTCTTCGCCGGACTCGGCCAGGCGTCCCCCCACTACGAGGGGGTCACCGCATTGCTGGATTCCGAGGGCTGGCTCCTGTACCACTCTGAGCGGAAGGCGGACTGGAGCAGCCTCCTGGCTCGTCTGGAGTTGCCGGGCGGGGCTGCGGCAGACGGAGACAGTGCGGTCGCGCGTGCCGTGTTCGGACCCGGGGAGTGGCTCGCCTCCTCCGCGGCGCTCCATCTGGGCAACGGCCCCGGGCGCTCGCTGCGGCTGCTCCGCGGTGTGCCGGTGCGTGTGGTTGACGCCCCGGTGCGGGAGTTCCTGGCCTGGGTCGGAATGACGGGTGGACTGGTGGTGGCGGTGGTGCTGACGCTTGCCATCCTCGCGGCGGCCCAGTTCACCGAGCCGATCTACGCCCTGCGCCAGGCGGTAGCGCAGCTGGCGCGGGGCGAGCCCGCCAGCTGGCGGCTAGACATCGCTTCCAATGACGAGCTCGAGGATCTGGCTGGCGATTTTGCCACCATGGCAGAGGCCCTCACCACGCACCGCCAAGGCCTCGAGCAGCTGGTGGTCGAGCGCACCCACCAGCTGCATGAGGCCCACGCCGAGCTGGCCGGCATCCTGGAGCACTCGGCCGATGCGATCATCGGGGTGGACCGGACCGGGCGCGTCCGGCTGTGGAACCGCGGTGCGGAGCGGCTGTTCGGCTGGTCGGCCGCCGAGGTGATGGGCGGGGAGGTGGATGATCTGCTGCTGCCCCCGGGAGAAGATCTCCGTCTGGAGCGGCAGTTCATCGCGACCGCTCTCGGCGCCCAGGGCTATGTCGCAAACCTGCGCACGCGGCGGGTGACCAGGCAGGGGACCACCATGCCGGTGAGCCTCACCCAGACCAACATCACCGACCCTCAGGGCCGGCTGCAGGGCGCGTCGCTGATTGTGCGCGATACCTCGAACGAGGCCCGGCTGGAGGAGCAGATGCGGCGCTCGGAGCGGCTCTCCGTGGCACACGTCATGGCGGCGGGCCTGGCCCACGATCTCAACACCCCCCTCGCCATCATCGGTAACCGGCTGGAGCTGATGCAGAGTGAGCTGGGCGAAGCCCAGGAGGGAATGCGGCGGGACGTCCAGGTCCTGCGGCAGCACGTCGCCCGACTCAACGAGATTGCCGGCAACCTGCTTCGCTTCGCCCGGGATGACGACACTGGGGGTGGCACGGTGCCGGTAAACCTGCCGGCGCTTACCCGCCAGATCGCGACCCTGCTGGAACGGCCGCTGGTCCAGCGTAACGTTCGGCTGGTGGTGGACTCCCCAGATGAGGGCCACGTCGTGGCGGCGGGACGCATGCGCGCGATGGAATCCGTACTGGTAAACCTGGTACTCAACGCGGCGGACGCGATGCCCCGGGGCGGCACCGTGCGGCTCGAGGCCCGACGGTTGTCCTCCGACCAGGTGGTGTTGCAGGTGGAGGACCAGGGTCCCGGTGTCCCGGTCGAGCTTCGAGCGCGAATCTTCGAACCGTTCTTCACCACCAAGGACGCCCAGCACGGGACCGGTCTGGGCCTCGCCCTGTGTCGGACGATCGTGGAGGGCCACGGGGGGCGGATCTGGGTGGAGGATGCTCCTGAGGGAGGCGCCAGGTTCATCGTGTTGCTCCCCGCGGCGCCTGAGGCCGTATGACCGCTCCCCGCATCCTGGTGGTAGATGACGAGCCAGACATGCTCGAGAACTGCGAGCGGCTGCTACGGCGATCGGGCTACGAAACGCGTGCGCTGGCGGAGCCTACGCGGCTCCGCGAGGCGATGGCCGGCTTCACGCCGGATGTCCTGCTGCTCGACATGCGGATGCCGGGCATCGACGGCATGACGGCGTTGGCGGCGGCGCTGGCGGTGGACCCGGTACTGCCCGTGATCATCATGACGGCCTACGCCACCCTCCCGTCCGCGGTCCAGGCGATGCGCGAGGGCGCGTTCGACTATCTGGCCAAGCCGTTCGGCAGCGACCAGCTCACCCTCGCCGTCGCCCGGGCGGCGCGCTATCGCGGTCTGGCGGTCGAGAACCGCGTCCTCAGGGAGCGGCTCGAAACCACGCCGGCATTCGGCCAGGTGATCGGCCGGAGTCCCGCCATCCTCCGGGTGCTCGATCTGGTGCGGCGGGTCGGGCCCTCGGAGGCGAACGTGCTGCTGGAGGGGGAGAGCGGTACCGGGAAGGAGCTGATCGCGCAGTGTGTCCACGCCGCGAGCCCGCGAATCGCCGGCCCGTTCCTGCCCATCGACTGCGCCGCGCTGCCGGAAAGCCTGCTCGAGAGCGAACTCTTCGGCCACGAGCGGGGCGCCTTCACTGGCGCCGTCCTGCGAAAGACCGGGCTCCTGGTGGAAGCCAACACCGGCACGCTCTTTCTGGATGAGATCGGCGAGCTGTCGCTCGCGCTTCAGGCCAAATTGCTCCGGGCACTGGAGACCCGCCAGGTCCGCCCGGTGGGCGGCACGGCGCTGGTGCGCACCGATATCCGGGTCGTGGCGGCGACCAATGTCGATCTGGATGCCGCCGTTCAGGCCGGCCGGTTCCGGCAGGATCTCTACTTCCGGCTCAACGTGATTCGGATCCTGCTCCCGCCACTGCGGCGTCGGACCGGCGACGTCGCCCTCCTATTGCAGCGTTTCCTGGCGGAGTTCGCCGGGGCGGCGGGCCGCTCCACCCCGCAGGTATCCCCCGATGCCTGGGAGGCGCTGGAAACCCACGCCTGGCCCGGCAATGTCCGGGAGCTGCGCAACCTGGCACAGCAACTGGTCGTTCTCGATGACGACGGCCGCGTCACGCTGGCCGACCTCACCGACCAGATTCGCGGCTGGGAGGAGCCCGGGCCCGAGAGGGCGGAGGGCGGGATCTTCCCATACGAGAGGGCTCGTGACGAGGCATTGGCGGAGTTCCGGCGCGGTTACGTGCGTCGTCTTCTGGCCCAGTGCAACGGAAACATCTCGCGGGCCGCCGCCGCGGCGGGAGTGAGTCGCCGGACCATGCACCGCTGGCTGGCCGAGGACCGGGGCGAGACGGCGGACCCGAGGGACGAGTCGTGATGCCGGCGCTCTTGGCCATGTTGCTGCTGCCCACCACAACGGACACCGGCGCTGTCAGCGGCACCATCCGCTCACGCCACGTCCCGATGGACGGGGCCGTAGTCTTCCTCACCCCCGAGGAAGACCACACCCCCGCCGCCCCCGAGACCACCGTGGTCGACCAACGGAACCTGCAGTTCGTGCCCGGGTTCGTAGTGGTACCCCCGGGAAGCGCCGTCGTCTTCCGCAACAGCGATCCCCTGCTGCACAACGTGTTCAGCCCGGTGCGGAACGGGATGGGATTCGACCTCGGCACATACCCCTCCCCCGGAGAGCGTGCCCAGTTGTTTCCCGATCCCGGCCACTACGTCGTGCTCTGCCACGTTCACCCGGAAATGGTGGCGTATGTCGTGGTGGCGGATAGCCATTACCGCACCGTGGTCAGGGCCGACGGCGGGTTCCTTCTGGAGGGGGTTCCCGCCGGCCCGTACCGGATCCACGTCTGGCACTGGCGCACCGGCGAGGACTCCGCGGTGATCGAGGTGCCGGCGAACCGGGTACTCCGCGTCGACCTCGACCTGTCGGCCGCGCGTCCTCGCGCAAGGAAGAAAGGGTGATGGCATGACTCGGACGGTACTTCCGCCGATCCTGGCCGCTGGCGTGATTCTCGCCGCCGCGCCGGTGGCGCCCGCGGCGGCGACGATTCCCGCATTCGCCCGCCGCTACCATACCAGTTGTTCCACCTGCCACACGGCAGCCCCCAAGCTCAACGTCTTGGGCGAGGCCTTCAGGTTGAACGGCTATCGCTTCCCGGAGAACGACCTGCTGTTACGCAAGGAAGAGTCGGTGCCGCTCGGGGAGGACCCGTGGAAGGAGCTATGGCCGCGCGCCATCTGGCCGGGTGAGATACCCGGCACGGTCCCCTTGGCGATCCGCCTGCAGAACGACGTCGGCCTGACCCGGCTCTCCACCGGTGGGTCGCAATTCGCTTTTAACTTTCCGCATGAGGTCTACCTGCTGGCGGGCGCGTCCCTGGGCGACCAGATCGCCGCGTTCCTGGAGAGCGAGTGGACCAAGGAGGATGGCCTGGAGGTGGTCCAGGCCAAGGTCGAGTTCCAGGACCCGGTGTCCGGCCTTCCTGAGCGACTGCTCAATGTCTGGGTCGGAATGCAGAACCTGTATCTCACCACCTTCGCCGACCGGCAGATCGACCGCGCCGGTCGCCAGTCGTTCCATTGGCAGGAATTCGCCGTGAGCGATCTGCCGGTGCGTGGACCGGGCGGAGTGCTGCTCGACCCCTCGGAGAACGAATTCCGACTGGAAGGGACCCAGCCGGCGATGGAGCTGAACGGTCTCGCCGTGTCCCGCTTTGCGTGGGCCGTCGGAGTGGGGCAGGGGACCAGTGAGGGCGCGGAGGACAACAACGACCGCAAGGACCTCTACTACCGGGTGCGCTACAAGCTCGGCGGGCTCGGACTGGACGGCAGCTACCGGGCCTCGGAAGGCCCCCCGCAGGGGGGCGGCGGGCAGCTGCGGGACCGGTCGGTCACGCTCGAGCACTTCGGCTATCTTGGCGGAGAGCCCGCGGCGGCAGGGATCACCGACGACCATAGCGCCTTCGGCGTCGTGGCACGGGTGCTGTTCGGCCCGTTGGACGTGGGGGGCGGCTACGTCTGGGGTCGCAACTCGGACCCCTGGGGTTTCGGCACCGGGGCGCTCCACTGGGGCAGCGTCCACGCCAAGGCCGAGTATCTGGTGTATCCCTGGCTCATCACCTCGCTCAAGGCCGAGCACTTCACCCTCGATCGACCGCCGGCGAGTCCCGCCGGTTCACCGCTTCCCGGCGATCAGGACCGGATCATCCCGGGCGTGATTGCGCTGATCCGGCAAAACGTCCGGGCGGTTGTCGAGGCCGATCTCTACCTCCACGACGAGCGCAGTAGCGCCTTGGGCGAGCCCACGCCCGCCGCCCTCTGGGTCCGACTCGACGTCGCATTCTAGAGGGCCTTCGCAAGCTGACTGAGTCGCCCGCTGGCGCATGTGTGACGCCCGGAATCACGGGCAGGGCCATCGGGTTTCTCGCGTTCCAGATCCAACTCCCGCTGCTCCAATCGGTTGACTCGCTGACGACCGCCGGTCTCCAGCGGCATTGAACCTGCCCCCGCAGTCTTGCGGGGACGCGGCCAGCAGGCCCGTCGGGTCGGTGCTCCATCCCATTGATTCTCCAGACAACTCTGTGACAGGGGTGTGCCTCATGAGTCACCGTTTCGTACAGGTCCTCGCTCTCGCCGGCCTGGGTTCCGCGCTGCTCGGCTGGTCGGCTTCGCATGGCGCCCGCGTCGCGGCACCCCACACGGTCCTAGTCAAGACCGTGGATGTCTCGCCGACCGAGTACAAGTTCGACCCCGCCGAGATCACCGTGAGTCCGGGCGACACGATCCGGTTTGAGCAGACCTCCACCATGATGCCCCATAACGTCGAGTTCAAGGCCATACCTGACGGAACCAAGCTGGGCGATGGGAGAGTGGGTCCGTTCCTCACCAAGCCCGGTGACAGTTACGTCATCCCTGTGGATGGCCGCTTTGCCGCTGGCGTGCACCACTTCGTCTGCACCCCGCACGAGGCGTTGGGGATGAAGGGGACCATCACGGTCAAATGAGCACCTGATGCGGCCATCCTTCACGCGGGCTGCCTGCCTGCTGGCGGCGGTGCTGCCGGGCGGAATCCACTCGGTTCTTGCCCAGCAGGTGCACCCATTGGTGTGGCCCGCTCCTCCCGACCAGCCGCGCATCTCGTACGTGGGATCGCTCTCGTCGGAGGCCGATCTGGGCAAGCGTACGCCGTTTCTCAAGCGACTGGCCCGGGCGCTCACCGGCGGTCGGCGGGAGGCCATTCTCCGTCTTGAGCGGCCGTTCGATCTGTACACCCGCGACGGCAAGCGGGTCTACTTCACCAACGGCACGCTCGGCGCGGTAATGCTGCTGGACCGTCAGGCGAAGAAAGGACTCCTGCTCGGCACGGATGTGCCCGGCGGTCTCCGCAAGCCGATGGGACTGGGGGGCGACGGACACGACAGCCTCTACGTGGCGGATGCGGGCAACCGCCGCGTCGTGGTGCTCGGTCCTGATGGCCACTTCATTCGGGCGATCGGCGGAGCCGGGCTGCTGCTCAACCCGGTGGATGTGGCGGTGGATGCCGCGGCCGGACGAGTCTACGTGGTCGACAGCTATTTGCATCAGGTGCTGGTGTTCGATCCCCTAGGCACACTGCTGGGGCGGATCGGCAAGCAGGCCGGGAGTGTGGGCGATCGCCCGGCGCTCGAGACCACCACGGCGACGCCCGATTCGGCTCCCGGCCACGTGGCCGCTTCTCCGAGCGATGTATGGGAGAACCGGGGCGGTGGAGTCGGCGAGTTCCGCTACCCGGTGTCCGCGGCTGTCGGCCCGGAGGGCACACTGTACGTGTCGGACCAGATGAACTTCCGGGTCCAGGCGTTTTCGCGGGACGGCCAGCATCTCCGCACCATCGGCCGTCTGGGGGACCGGCCGGGGACCTTCACTCGGCCGAAGGGGGTGGCGGTCGACAGCGAAGGGCACCTGTACGTGGCCGATGGGGCGTTCAACAACGTGCAGATGTTCGACGGCGAGGGACGGCTCCTGATGGCCTTCGGCTCGCTCGGAGTGGGCCCCGGCCAGCACTGGCTGCCGCTCGGACTCACCATTGATGAGCAGAACTGCATCTACGTCGCCGATCGCTACAATAATCGGGCGCAGATCTACCAGTACATCACCGCCGTCGGTCCGATCGAGCCGACGCAGGCCCAGTGAGCCGGCCATCGTGGCGCACGCTGGTGGTTGTGTGCCATGGCCTGGCTGGCCCGGCGACGCTGGCGGCCCAGTGGCCGAACGGGACGATCGTGCAGCATACCCCGCACAACCTGACCCGGCCGGCTGCGAGCACCGCGCCCGACATGATCGGCCGCATCCGGAACTATGGCGAGATCTGCGTCTACTGCCATACTCCCCATGGCGGCCCCGACTGGCTGGGTGCGCCGCGCTCCCCGATCTGGAACAGGGATCGCCCCAACTCCTCCTATCGCATGCCGGAGTTCTCCAGCCAGCGGATGCTTCAGGATCCGGCGCCATCCGATCGCTCGCGGGTCTGCCTCTCCTGTCACGACGGGAGCATCGGGCTGGATCTGGTCACCAACCGGCCGAACAGCTACTCCGGGCCGACTCCGGCGAATCATTCGATCGAGGAATGCGAGGGCTGTCATTCGGGTGGCAATCCAGCTGGCGGCATCGATTGGGAGGGCGTGTGGTTCCGCCCCGACCTTCGCAATCAGCACCCGTTCTCGGTGATCTACGATCCTTCGCGCCGGCCGGGCGCGTTCCAGAGCGCCATCGGCGGGACGGTGGGGGGGCTGCCGCTGTTCGACGGCAAGGTGGAGTGCGCGACCTGCCACCAACCCCACTCCGAGCAGTTCAAGTATTTCCTCCGCCGCAGCAACGTCGGCGGCACGTTGTGTCTCGTCTGTCACACATCACCCCCCTCGGCGCCGGTGCATCAGCGCTAGCGGCCACGAGTGGTGACGGTTCTGGCGCACCAACCCAGTCCCCGGAGGTGTTATGTCGATCCCTGTGAGACCGCTCCTGAGTGCGCTCGCGGCCGCCCTGATCGTGGCGTCGGCTCCGCTTGCCGCCCAGGACAACGTGGTCAACTCCAAGCACAACATCAGCCAGCGGGCCCAGAGCACGCCGGGCACGTTGCAGAACTACGGCGAGGTCTGCGTCTACTGCCACACCCCGCATGGTGGGGCCAGCTCGACCAACGCTCCCCTGTGGAACCGGTCTTTCGGCAGCGGCCCATACAACATGTACGACAACGCCTGGAGCTCGACCATCGACATGCAGGTGGCCTCGCAACCACAGGGCGTCTCGCTGGCCTGCCTCTCCTGCCACGACGGCACCGTGGGCCTCGATGTGATCACTAACCGTCCCAACCGGGACACGAGCCTGACCCCCCTTGGCGCGACCATGCCGGCCAACAGCGGGCAGCGGTTCGCCAACCTCGGCACCGACCTGCGTAACGACCACCCCGTCTCGGTGACTTACAGCACCACGGCCGACCAGGCCTTCAATGCGCCCGTAGGGACCCGCATCGGTGGACAGCTGCCGCTGTACTCGGGCCGGGTGGAGTGCGGGACCTGCCACAACCCGCACAATGTGACCAACGTGCCATTCCTGCGGCTCTCGAACGCGAATAGTGCGCTCTGCACGACGTGTCACATCAAGTGACCTGCCGCTGATGCCCCCATCTTCCGTCGGCCGGGTCAGGGCCTCGATGGTGGCAGCCGGAGTCTCGCTCGTGGTGCTGGGAGCCGCCTGTAGCCAGGTGGCCTCGACCGTGCTCGACATTCCGCCCAGCCAGGCGGCAGGGCGCCCGGTGGCCACGCCGCCATCGGCCCCGCAGGCCGAGGTGGTGGACGAGGGTCCGCCGCCGGCCTTCGAGCGCACGCTCAATCCCGACAGCGCACGCGCGCTCCTGCCGCGCGACCATGCTGGGAACATCGACTGGGTTCAGGCGGTCCGCGCCGGAGTCATCCGGCCGCGGGCAGCGCTGCCCGGCCGCAGCCCGCCGCCCGCCGGGTTCCTGTTCGGCTTCGACTTTCTCTATAAGGGGCCGGATACCACCTTCGATGCGCTGTTCCCCCATTCGGTGCACACCGAATGGCTCGCCTGCCAGCAGTGCCACCCGCGCATCTTCGCCTACCGGAACACGCCGGTGACCATGGGCGACATCTTCCAGGGTCGCTTCTGCGCCGAGTGCCACGGAAAGGTGTCCTACCCCGTCATGTCGGGCTGCGAGCGGTGTCATCAGCGTCTGGCCATGCCCGCGGGGCGGGCCACACCCGACTTCATCGGCACCTTGACCTTCCGCCGCACGCCACCCACCGCCGGCAACGCGGCGGGTCTGGAGACCGACTCCCTGCCGCCCTCAATCTTCCCGCACTGGATCCACCGGAGCCGCTTCCGGTGCAAGGTGTGCCACATGGAGCTGTTCGAGCCGCGCGCCGGCGCGAACACGATCACGATGAAGGCGATTGGGGAGGGCGCCGCGTGCGGGCGGTGCCACGACGGCACGATCGCGTTCCGGTCCACGATCGGCACCTGCCAGCGGTGCCACGTCGCTCCTATCCCGACCGGGACCCACTGAGGAACGCCCGGTGCCAAAGCCCGCGATGCTCGCCATCGTGTTGGGAGGCATGCTGACTGGACCGGTGCTTCAGGCCCAGACTCCATTCCGGATGGCCGGCGGATTCGGCGAGGCCGGATTCCGCATAGACGGAGAGCAGATCGCGTTCCGGCCGGGGACTGGCTCCTCCGGCGTCGAATTGCGGGAGTGGTTCCAGATTCCGCTCAGCGGCGTCCTCTTCGGTCCAGGCGCCGTCGCGTACGACATAGCCTTCCGTCCCACCTTCCAGCAGCGTTACCAGACCAACGTCGACAACCCGCTGCAGGCCCGGTACCTGGACGCGAACGGCCGACTGGGCCTGATGCCGGGGAGGTCGCTGAGCCTCCAGCTCACTGGCGCCCGCGCCACCGGCAGCAGCAGCGGGGGCTTCGGCGGACGTCAGGAGTTCCACCGGACCCAGCTGTTGGGCTCCCTCGGGTGGCAGAACCCCTACCTGATGGCGCAGCTCACTGCGGCGCGCCGCACCAGCGACGATAGGTGGTGGGACGCCGTCGGGGGGAGCCCGCTCCAACAGGTTGCCGTGGAGCGGTCGCTAGGCCTCTCGCTGAACAATTCGAAGACGCAGATCGACGTCCAGCGGCTCGACTACCAGGACCGCATCAACGCCTTCCAGTATCAGACATGGAACGGCGCTGGGCTGCATACGCTTCGCTGGGGGAAGGGCAGCCGGTTGCTGTCGAGTTACGAACTGGGGGAGCAATCCGGCTCCTTCGAGAACTCGCGCCGGGCCTGGTCGGAGCAACTCCACCTGCAGCATACCCGGGCGGTCGCCACCGAGTACTACTACCGCCAGAACCGGACGGCGGTCGGTGTGGTCGCTGGCAGGAGCGACGCGTACGGAGGTCGGGTGTCGGTACGCCCCGTCCCTTGGGCGGCCCTCAGTTTCGAAGCGTCCCAGGCGGTGGGCAATAACGACGGGACTCGCCGAGAGGTGACCGCCTTCTCGCCGGGCGCTGGCGTCACGATTCCGATCGCTGCAGGAGTCAGCTTTTCCGGGAGCGGCCTCACCAGCTTCGAGTCGCGCGACAGCCGCGGGGCCCCCGACGTACCGGTCGCCGTGCCCGATGAGCCGCACATCATCCCGGCTGGCCGGAGCTTTACGCTGGACCAGGCGCCGGTCGACACCGCTTCCGTACTGGTGCGCAACGCCAGCGGATCCCTGATCTACCAGCGGGACGCGGATTACCTCCTGGTGCCGGTCGGTCCGGCCGTGCGGATCGACGTGCCGCCCACGAGCCGCATTGTTGTCGGGGACCAGGTGCGAGTGAGTTACGTCTATCTCGCCCCGGCCGCCGATGGTCCGAGCGTGGCCTTCGAGTATGACCTGGGCCTGCGGTGGCCATTCGGCGATCTGTCGCACCGTCGCAGTCGCCGCGCTGCGAGGTCCGGCGCCGATCCCGGCGGGCTGGCCGATTTCGACGACCAGCGAACCAGCCTGCGGCTCTTCGGTCACGCCGCGCGGGGTCAGGTCTCGCTCGAGGCGTCCCGTCGCGATGTCGATCGCGCTCAGCAACTGCAGCACGACACCCAAGTCGCCGGTTCATGGGTCCGGTCGTTTGCTCTCCTGAGCCTCAATTTCGGGGTGGGCTGGAGCACCGCACACCTCGGCCCAACCCGCGCCGACGCGCTGAACGGTTCAGTCGGCGTCGGGTGGAATGTCTCGCCTGCCTTGCGACTGCAAGGACGATTCGAGGGCCTCCAGTGGGATCAGACCGGCGCGGGAATCCAGCGGTATCTTTCAGCCGCGCTCGAACTGCAATGGTGGCTGGGCCGACTGCAGACCGATGTCCGTTTCGAACACCATTACCGCGACTACGTCGCCCTCCAGGTCATTGACCGCCTCTCCGTTCAGATGCTGAGGCGGTTCTGACCGTCGCGATGCCCGCGCAGCCGCGAGCCTGAGGAGTTACCCCATGTGCTGTTCCATGCGGCCCACGGCCGTACTCTTGATCGCCCTCATCGGGATGACCCCGGCCGCCTCGGCCCAGGCCGGCCCGGTGCCCGTGGACACGGCCGTGCTTGCCTTCGCGCCTCGGGTGCCGCTACCCATCACCCGACGCCGCCCCGCGCGAGTCGTGGTCCTGCTCGAGGCGGAAGAGCGCGTGGGCAATCTGGATGCCGGAATCGAGTACCCGTTCTGGACCTTCGGCGGGCAGGTGCCCGGCGGCTTCCTCCGGGTCCGCCAAGGCGATCTGGTGGAGTTCCACCTCCGGAATCATCCCGCCAACCGGATGCCCCACAATATCGATCTGCATGCCGTCACGGGCCCCGGCGGCGGGGCCGCCAGCTCGCTGGCGCCACCTGGTCGCGAGGCCGTCTTCGAGTTTCAGGCGGCCGCCCCGGGGCTGTATGTCTACCACTGTGCCACCGCGCCGGTGGGGATGCACGTCGCCAACGGGATGTATGGCTTGATGCTGGTGGAGCCTCCCGGCGGACTTCGTCCGGTCAACCGCGAGTTCTACGTCATGCAGGGGGAGTTCTACACCGACTCCGTGTTCGGCGAGCCGGGATTGCGCCGATTCAGCATGGAGAAGGCACTCGCCGAGCGTCCTGACTACGTGGTGTTCAACGGCGAGGTCGGCGCGTTGGTTGGCCCCGGCGCACTGACGGCCCGAGTGGGCGAAACGGTGCGCCTGTTCTTCGGGAACGCGGGCCCGAACCTCGCCGCCAGCGTGCATCTGACTGGCGAGGTGTTCGACCGGGTCTTCCCCGATGGCGGGCAGACACCTACGGTTGGGCTGCAGACTCTCTCCGTGCCTCCTGGGGGAGCGGTGATCGCCGAGTTCGCGGTCGAGGTTCCGGGGACGTACACCCTGGTGGATCACGCGATCTTCCGTGCGTTCAACAAGGGGGCGGTGGGAAATCTGCGGGTGGAAGGGCCCGCCAATCCGAAGATCTACGCTGGCCGAGTGAGCGAGGAGGTCTACCTGATTGAAGGTGGCGTGATCCAGACCATGCCTACTCCGGCCGACTCCGCCGCGCGCGCCCTGACCCTGACTGAGCGCCTCGACCGGGGCCGCCGGGTCTACGGCCGAACCTGCATCGCCTGCCACCAGGCGAACGGGCAGGGCGTTCCGGGCACCTTTCCGCCGCTGGCCGGCTCGGACTTTCTCAACGACAATCCGCGGCGGGCCATCGGAATCGTGCTGAACGGGCTGACCGGCCCCGTGGTGGTAAAGGGAACGACTTACAACGCCGTGATGCCCGCCCTCCGCCTGGGGGATGACGATATCGCCTACGTCCTCACCTACGTGCTGAGCCAGTGGGGAAACAGCGGCGCCGTGGTGAGTCGCGAGGAGGTCCGCCACGCGCGGCTGTGTCCCTGGTGCGATGCCAGTGTGCCCATGCCCCGCTAGACAGGACGCCGATTTCGTTGCTCCTCTCCAGGGGTCTTGTGGGGAGAACGCCGCCTGCCGAGGCGCCGGCCCGCACCGCTGACCGTCGACAGTCGATCGCCCTCCGCCGTTAGCTGCCCCCCGAATGGCCACCTGTAGCACCGCCCCCACACCCGTTGCACGATTTCGTCTGGCGGCATTTCCGCGCGGCCTCTACAATAGCAGTAGTACCTCGTGCCTATCGCCTGCCCTCTGTAATCAGGTGCGTGAGCCGTGTCCCGATCAGCTGCAATCCGTCCACTACTCCTCGGTCTGATCGGGACCATACCTGGCTGCAACGATCTCACCGTACCCGCACAAGCGCTTCCCAGCTTCATCACCATCGTGAAAGGCGATCGACAGATCGGCGAGGTCGGCACTCCCTTGCCGGACTCCTTGATCGTGCGGGTCACCGACGGAACCGGGCGTCCGGTCCAAGACGTGGTGGTGCGCTTCGTCCCGCTGGGTGTGGCCGCGGACGGGCAGGTCATTCCGGATACGGCATCGACCGATCCGGATGGTCAGGCAGGAACCCGCTGGGTGCTCAGCAGCGGTGCCGGACCGGTCCAGCTCGAGGCACAGGTGTCTCTGGGGCGGGGAGACCCTCTCACCATCACCTTCTCCGCGACGGCACTCGCCGGGCCTGCGGCGATCATTCATGCGCTGCGAGGAGACGGCCAGAGCGCGACCGCGGGCGCGCTGCTGTCTGACTCGCTTGTCGCGCGGGTGACCGACCGATTTGGCAATCCCATCCCGGGAGCATCGATCGCCTGGCACACCGGGGACGGGGGCACGGTGAGCGACGCCGAGACCTCGACCGACGCCAATGGCCACGCAGGCGTCGCCTGGCGGCTGGGCAACCTGTCCGGTTCGCAGACCGCCCAGGCTACGGTCGCGGGACTGTCTGGCTCGCCGCTCACCTTCACGGCGACGGCGCTGCCCGGTGCGGCGGTGGCGCTGCTCAAGGTCTTCGGGGACGGCCAGACGGCACCGGCAGGTACCCTGCTCACCGATTCGGTGGTGGCCCAACTGGTGGATGGGCTCGGGAACGGCGTCCCAGGACGGAGTATCAACTGGGTGGTCAGTGCCGGCGCCGGTTCCACCACCCCTGCAACCGGGACGACCGATGCTACCGGCCGCGCCTTCACCCGCTGGACACTCGGTACCGGCGCCGGCACCCAGGTCATGAACGCGGTCGTCTCGGGGCTGCAGCCGGCGGAATTCACGGCAACTGCGGTCGCCCAGTCCGCCGGGAAACTCGGGGCCGCCAGTGCGACCGCGCTGGCAGGCGTGGCCGGGCAGCCGGTGACCCCTCCGCCCGCAGTGCGAGTGACCGACGGCATCGGCAATCCAGTTCGCGGGGTGACCGTCAGCTTCGCTGTCCGAGGTTCCGGCGGCGTGGTCGCGAACCGCACCGGCCAGGGGAGCGTCGTGACGGTCGCGACCGACGCCTCCGGCATCGCGGCAGTGACGTCGTGGACGCTCGGTCCGGTTGCCGGTAGCGACACCCTGGAGGCCAGCGCCGTCGGTTCCAACGGACCTCTTCAGGGAAGTCCGGTTCGGTTCATCGCGCTGGGCGTGCCGGGGCCGGCCTCGCGACTCGCGTTTCTGCAGCAGCCGACGACGACGACCGTAGGCAGACAAATGTCACCGCCGGTGACCGTCGCCGTAGCGGATCTCAACGGCAACCTGGTGTCCAGTTTTTCCGGTACCGTGACGCTATCCCTCGGCAGCTCTCCGCCGGGGGGCACACTCGGCGGTCCCACGACCGCCGGGGTGGTCGGCGGCATCGCCACCTTCGCTGGGCTCACACTCGGCCCGGCAGGGAGCGGCTACACCTTGGTCGCGAGTGCCCCGTTGATCAGTCCGGCGGCCAGCGTGAGCTTCGATGTGACCGCCGGAACGGTGCCACGCCTGACTCTGGTCACGCAGCCCTCCGACACGGCCGCCAACGGCGTGCGCTTCCCCCGGCAGCCGGTGGTACGGCTCGAGGATGGCTTCGGCAACCCGCTCAGCCAGCCGGCCGTGCCGATTACCGTGTCGCTCTTGACGGGTGGCGGCAGCCTCGGTGGCACCGCGACGGTGGCCACTGCGGCCAATGGAGTCGCCAGCTTCACCGACCTTTCGATCATCGGCCTGGTCGGTCCGCGGACTCTCCTGTTCAGCGCTCCGGGATACCAGGCCGTAAGCCCCACGCCGGTCGTCTTGGTGGCGGGCCCGGCCACCGCAATTGCCCTCGAGGCTGGCGGCGGGCAGACGACCAATGTGGGCACCAGCGTCACGATTCCGCCCGCCGTGAGAGTCACCGATCAGGCAGGCAATCCGGTGGCCGGCGTGGCGGTAACCTTTGCGGTTACCGCGGGCGGAGGCAGCCTGACCGGACCAAACCCCGTCAGCAATGCCCAGGGGATCGCTGTGGTGGGAAGCTGGCAACTGGGCCCCACCAAGGGCACGAACAGCCTGACCGCAACAGCGCCGGGTCTGGCCGGCTCTCCCGTCGTGATCAATGCGATTGGGCGCTTTGCCTACCTTGGGCTATGGGTCGGTGCCGAGTTCAGCTGCGGGATCAGCACCGCCGGTTCGCCCTACTGCTGGGGCCGGAATAACGTGGGTCAGATCGGCAACGGCGGCACCACCGACCAGACCGTCCCGGTGCCGGTGGCCGGCGGACTCGCTTTCCCGGCGATCGGGCTGGGATATGAGCACGCCTGCGGCCTCACCGCGACCGGTGCAGCCTATTGCTGGGGATTGAACACCGGCGGCCAGTTGGGCGACGGGACCACCACCAATCGCCCGACGCCGGTCCCCGTCGCCGGTGGACTCGCCTTCCTCAGTATCGAGGGTGGCGATGCCCACACCTGTGCTCTCACGGCCGCGGGCGCAGCGTATTGCTGGGGTCAGAACATCCGGGGACAGTTGGGAGACGGGACCACCACCGCCCGGTTGACGCCGGTGCCGGTGGCGGGCGGGATCAGCTTCCGTGCGCTGGCACTGGGCACCCAGTTCAGCTGCGGCCTGGCCACAAGTGGGACCATCTACTGTTGGGGATTGAACGCGGACGGGCAGTTGGGTAATGGCGGCAAGCCCAACCGGCCGACGCCCACCGCTGTGGTTGGGACCGGGTGGACCGCGGTCGCGGCTGGGGCCCAATTCGCATGCGCGCTGGGCGCCGGCGGGGCTGCCTCCTGCTGGGGTCGGAACGACAAGGGCCAGATCGGGGATGGCAAGAAGCCCAACCCAAACCAGCCGGTTGCCGTGGCAGGCGGGCTCGCGTTCACCCGCTTGGATGCGGGAGGCAAGCACGCCTGTGGGGTGACGGCGACCGGTGCCGCCTATTGCTGGGGAGAAAACGGCGATGGCGAACTGGGCGACGGCACAATCACCGACCGCCCGGTTCCCACCGCCGTTCAGGGTGGCAACCTGTTCGCCACGGTCAGCACCGGCGGGCTGCACACGCTCGCCCTCACGCCGGCCGGCGTGGCCTACGGCTGGGGCCGGGATGCCAACGGACAGCTCGGCACCGGGACGCCCACGGCCAAGCTGACCCCGGTGCCGGTTAGGGAGCCCTGATCGCTTTCCCCTTTCCCCTTTCCCCTTTCCCCTGCTCCTGACACCCGACCGCCAGTCAAACACGCCGCCGCGGACCGCTCCGCGGCGGCGCGTTGCCCAGCGTGCCAGGGAGTCTTCTATCCGGTCGCTCCGCCGACAGCCTCTTCAATCCGCCGCAACGCTTCCTCGTCGCTCCGAGTGGGGCCGACGAAGCTCCTGCGGGCCCCGAGCTGCCAATAGAGCATCAGCAGAACGCCGAGCGCGACCATGGTCCAGAGTACCAGTTCGTTGGGCGGCAGGCTGAAGATCACGCTGATGACCACCACCCAGACGATGGCGATCATGTTGAGGATCGGCCCCCACTTTCCCAGGCTCCAGGGAGCGGTCACGGGTGTGGTGAACTCGCCCTGCCCGCGGCGCTTGTTCCGCCAGTTGAGGTAGATCGGCAGCATGTAGGCCAGATAGAGCGTGATGGTGCTGATCGAGGTCACCACGAAGAAAGCCGCCGCATACAGGCAGATGAGCACGGCGAGCACGCTGGTGATGATGATGGACCAGACGGGGGTCCGGTATCTCGGGCTCACCTGCTTGATCAGCGCCGACCCCGGCATGCCGTCGTCGCGGGCGAAGGCGTACCACATCCGCGCCATGGAGGTGATGGAGGCGAGGCCGCAAAGCCACATCGCGACGCCGATGATGATGGCCACGGTGTTGGCGAAAACGGCCGAGAGATTGTTGTACACGATGTACAGGACCGGGTAGGCATCGGCGGCGGTCTCCGCGACCTTGCCCTCCGGGATGCTCCAGGTCAGCACCACCAGCATCACGTACCCCACCACGGCGGACACCGCCACCGACAGGAACACGCCCCAGGCGGAGTTCAGCCGGGCCATCACCGTCTCCTCCGCCACGTGGGCCGATGCATCGTACCCGGTGTACGTCCACTGGGCCTGCAGGGTCGCGAGCAGGAAGACCAGCAGGAACGGCGCTGCCCGGTAGAGGTCGGTCAGGCCGGGGATCAGCGCGAAAAGCGGTGACGGATACTTGAAATTGCCGAAGACCAGAGCCGGTACCGCGGTGCCGCTGCCCAAGTCCGCCGAGGAGGCGTCGAGCGGCGTCACGGTGGTGGAGGTCGAGAACAGGAAGCCCAGGCTGCTGTGATGCTGGCCGAAGAAGATCAGCAGCGCCACGATGATCGCCCCACCGGCGATGTGCCAGTAGACGCTGAAGTCATTGAGTCGGGACGTGAGCCGGATGCCGAGCACATTGATGAGCACCTGGGGGATCATGATCAGCACCATCACGAACACCTGGAAGTACCAGTTCGTGGTGGTCCCGAACAGCGGGACCGCGGCGTCAGCGGGAATGTCGAAGATCCGGGTGGCCGCCCCGATGATGTAGATCGCGGCGGCTACGTTGATGCCCGCCGTGATCGTGACCTGGCCAACCATGTTGAGCCAGGCGGTCGCCCACGCCCAGCCTCGGCCGCCCAGCCGGAACGCCCAGAAATAGAGGCCACCCGCCGTCGGATACGCTGACGCCAGCTCGGCCATGGAGGCCGCGACGGTCAGCGTGAGCAGACTGACCAGCGGCCACCCGACGGTGTTGATGACCGGCCCGGCGAACTTGAGGCCGTAGCCGAACAGCAGAATGGCGCCCGTCAGGATGGAGATGATGGAAAAGGAGATGGCGAAGTTGGAAAATCCACCCATTTCCCGGAACAGCTGCTGGGCGTAGCCCAACTGGTGCAGGTCACGGATGTCCTGCTGGATCTGCTCTTCTCTGCTCATGGGCGGTTGGGCCATGAATCACCTCGAATGGTTTGGCCCCCGCGGGCGGAGATTCTGCCCGATGAAGGACCGGGAGGGGATGTCGCGGGAACGGCTGCCGCATAGTATTCGGCGCGGTCGGCCACTCGGCAAGGGATGGGTCCCGAGGAACCGCCCGGAAGTCGCGCGCGACGGGCGGGGGGAGATCCGTGAGCTGTGACGCACTGCAGGGCAGGGGGCCGGGTGCCGGGAGGGAGAACAGCCGTTCAGAAAGTGCGCTGGTGCGGGTCCGCCAGCGCCAGGCAGGCGATGACCTTCATGGCATCACGGGCCATGGCGTGGGAGACAACTGGATGATTGGCTGCCCCGTCCGCCTTATCCGCCTACCCGCCCTTCCGCTCCTCCCCCACAGTCACCTTCCGCGGCGATCGCCCCATGAACACCGGGTGCCGGGTAATCGGGAGCCACCGTTGTCCCGTCGCGTGGTAGATCTCCCAGTCGGCCGTTATGCCGCCTGACTGGACGGCGTGAGCGAATTCCTCGACAGTGCCGAAGGAATATTCACTCCCGGCGGGATTGCGAAGCTTGAGATAGGACACGGGCGAGCCCCCTCGATGTTCGGATCGGCTCGCAGCATTTGCAACTCCCGGACCCGCAGGGCTAAGGCCTTGGTGCAGAATGGGTTCGTGGGCCGCCCACCGCCGCGTCCCGCCGCTTCGGAATGGCACCTTGCAGCGCTGCGTCGCACCCGGTTCACTCCGCTTGTGCCCTCGGTCACCCAGGTGGCGGGTGGCGGCGCTACGACGATCGTCGCCTTCTCGGTGTCCTCCTACCGTTGCCGCGCCGTCCGCCCTACCTGCCCTATCCGCCCTATCCGCCCTACCCGCCCTATCCGCTCTATCCGCCCTATCCGCCCCTTTCCCCTTTCCCCTTTTCCCCCCTCATTTCGGCGTCACCAGCTCCCGGTAGGTCCGCAGATGCCGAAACGCCGCCTGCGGCTGTCCCGCCTTCTCATAGAGCCGGGAGAGATTGAAGTGGGCATCCGCCATGCGGTCGTCGATCGCCAGCGCCTGCGCGTACGCCGCGATCGCGTCGGCTGCTTGGCCCTGATCCTCGAGCACTGTCCCCAGATTGAACGCCGCGGTGGCATGGCTGGGGGCCTGGCGGAGCGCCTCGCGGTAATGCCGCGCGGCTTCCCTCATCGTGCCCCGCTGCTGGAGTAGTCGACCCAGGTTCACATGGGCGTCGGCGTGGGTCGGGTCCATATCCAGGGCTCGGCGATAGGCGTCGATCGCCTCGCCGACGTCCACCGCCTCGAGGTCAAGGCCCAACTCGAACCACGCCTCGCTGGACAGCTCCGCGGGGCCTTGCTGTACGCTCCGCGCATGTCGCCGCGCGATCGGTGCCGCCCGAGTGGCGAGTTGTTGCACGCTCAGGTCGAACAGCAGCTGCCCCGACTCCGGCTGCCAGAGCTGGTCCCGGTCCCGCACAACCACCCGCTCCCCGTCGGCCAGCAGCCGCACCTCGCTCAGTTGGCGACCCCGAGGCAGGGTCCGCGCCAGTTCGCGCAGGGCCCGGCGCACCCGGCGCGCCGGAACCTTTGCATCACCCAGCGATTTGGCGGTACGAAGGAGGACCAGGTCCTGGAAGGAAAAACGGTAGCTGTGCCGCGGTCCGCGGGAAGGACGGAGGAATCCCCCCCGCGCCAGGGACCGCACCTGCTGGGGCGAGAGCCCGAGCAGCCGGGCCACATCCGCCGTCGAGTATGCCTTCAGCCGCGCGCCGCCTTCTTGACCGCCTTCTTCGCCCTGGCCGCCGGCTTCTCGACCTTCTTCGCCGGGCGCTTCTCGGCGCCGCCGTGGCCCGCCTTCGCCAGGCTCGCCTTCAGCGCCTCCATCAGATCCACGATCTTATGCTCCTCGGCCGCCGGGGCCTCGGCGACGATCTCCTGGCCGTCGACCTTCTTTTGGATTGCTTCGAGCACCCGGGTCCGGACGCTGTCGGTGTAACGCGAGGCATCGAACTCATCCGTGGCGGCCTGCTCGATCAGCTGGCAGGCGAGTTTGAGTTCGGCATCTTTCACCGCCGCGTCAGGCACCGGGACTTCGCTCGCCGCCCGGAGCTCACCCTGGTAATGCAGCTGCTCCATGACCAGCACGTCACCCAGCGGCCGCACCAGCACCAGGTTCTGCTTGCCCCGGGCGGCGTACTGGCCCAGCCCGGCGCGCTTCGTCTCCGTCAGGGCCCGGGCCAGCAGCCGGTAGGCGCGGTCGCCGCCCTTGTCAGGCCCCAGGAAATAGGCCTTTTCCAGGTAGATCCGGTCCACCTGCTCCAGCGGCACGAACTCGCTGATCTCGATGGCGTTGTTGGCCTTCTCGTCCAGTGCCTTGAGCTCTTCCGGCGAGAACAGCACATACTGGCCTTTGGCGAACTCATAGCCCTTGGCGATGTCGTCCTTCTCGACCACCACATTGTCCTTGGGGCACATGTACTGCTGCTTGAGACGGGTGCCGCAGCTCTTGTGCACCATATTGAAGGACACACTGGCGGCCGACTCGCTCGACGAATAGAGATTGACGGGCAGCGAGACCAGGCCGAAGGAGATGGTGGCCGAACCGATTGAACGCACGGGCATGGGTATCCCCGGGAGCGGGAAGAGGGGACGCCTACTATAGAGTACGCCCAGCGGGAGCGCAATAGAGTACTTGAGGTAAGGCCTCACAAGTCATCTTCAGGAAACAACTTGCCACCCAAACGCCCGTCCCCTAACGACCTCCTGGCCCGGTACCGGGAGAAGCGATCGTCGGAGCGCACCCCGGAGCCGATGGGGAGCGTCGCCGGCGGGGCGGGGCGGCTGTTTGTGGTCCACAAGCACGCCGCCCGCCGGCTCCATTTCGACCTGCGCCTCGAGATGGATGGCGTGCTCCGCTCCTGGGCCGTTCCCAAGGGGCCCTCCTACGACACCGCCGACAAGCGGCTCGCCATTCTGGTCGAGGACCATCCCATCGAATACGGCGACTTCGAGGGCGCCATTCCCGCGGGCAACTACGGCGCCGGCGGCGTGATCCTCTGGGACCGCGGCCGCTGGACTCCCGTCGGCGACCCGGCCGAAGGGCTGATGAAGGGGAAGCTTCTCTTTCGTCTCGACGGCTACAAGCTTCACGGCCTCTGGACCCTGGTGAAGCTCAAGAAGGGCGACAAGGAGTGGCTCTTCATTAAGGAACGCGACGGCTACGCCACGCCTGGTGGGCGTCCCCTCCCCGAAGGGTCGGTGCTCTCCGGCCGGCTGGTGGAAGACGTGAAGGCCGGGGCCGATCTGGAGACGCCGCTGCTTGGGACACTCTCCGATCGAGAGGCGCCGGTGCGTTCGGTCCACGCGACCGGGGTCGAGCTGATGCTCTGTGAGACCGCGGACGCGCCGTTCAGCAAACCGGGCTGGCTCTTCGAACTCAAGCTGGACGGTTACCGCATCCTGGCGGAAAAGGATGGCGGCGTGGTGCGGCTCCGGACCCGGAATGGCAGCGACATCACCGCGGCGTTCCCCGAGGTCACACGGTCGATTGCGGCGCTTCCCTTCTCGCATGTCGTCATCGATGGCGAGGTCGTCGTGCTCGACGATGGTGGCCGGCCCAGCTTCCAGCGCCTGCAAAACCGGGCGCGTTTCCGAAAGCCGCACGACATCAGGCGCGCCGAGGTGGAGCTGCCGGCGACGTTGTTTGCCTTCGATCTGCCGGCGCTCGGGCCCCGGGATCTGCGCGGGCTCCCGCTCGAGCGACGCAAGGAACTGCTGAAGAGGGTGGTTCCAGCGGTGGGGCCGGTGCGCTACCTCGATCATGTCGAGCGGGAGGGCCTGGGGTTCTTCCACGAAGTGGAGCGGATGGGACTCGAGGGCCTCGTCGCCAAGCGGGCCGACGCGCCTTATCGTGGTGGTCGCTCTCCGACGTGGCTCAAGCTCCGCGCCGCCCGTACCGAGGACTTCGTCGTGGTGGGCTTCACCGCGCCGAAGGGGAGCCGCACCGCCATCGGGGCGCTCCACCTGGCGCTGTACGTCGACGGCAAGCTCCGCTATGCCGGCCGCGTGGGCAGTGGCCTCGCCGACCGCGAGCTTGCGGCGCTCCGCATCGGGCTCGAGGCGGAGCGCCGCAAGACCCCGCCCTGTACCGGGGTCCCGGCCGCTGCCAAGGGCTCGATCTGGATCGAGCCGCGTCGGGTCTGTGAGGTTCGCTTCGCCGAGTGGACCAGCGATGGTCTGTTGCGGCAGCCGGTCTTCGTACGGTGGCGGGAGGACAAGGCGGTGGAGGAGTGCGTGAGGGAGGGACGGGCGGGAGGGGTAGAGAAGGCGGGCAAGGCGGATGGGGCGGGTAAGGCGGATAAGGTCCTGGCCTCTGCCCCTCGTGGTGTCTCGTCCGCCCCATCCGCCGTATCCGCCCTATCCGCTTCATCCGCCCGCCCGCCGGTCCAGTTCAGTAACCTCGAGAAGCCCTACTGGCCCTCCGAGCGCTACACCAAGGGCGACCTGATCGACTACTACCGCGCGATTGCCCCCTGGCTGTTGCCCTACCTGCGCGACCGGCCGGTGGTACTCACCCGCTATCCCGACGGGATCGAGGGGAAGTCCTTCTATCAGAAGGATGCGCCGGAGTCCATCCCCTCCTGGGTGCGCACCGAGCCGGTCTGGAGCGAGGACTCGGCGCGGGAGATCCGCTACATCGTCTGCGACAATCTGGAGACGCTGCTCTATCTCGCGAACCTGGGCTCGATCCCGCTGCATCTCTGGGCCAGCCGAGTCGGGTCGCTGGAGCAGCCCGACTGGTGCGTGATCGACCTGGACCCGAAGCAGGCGCCATTCCGAGACGTGGTCACCATCGCGCGGTACCTGCACGAGCTGTGTGACGATGTCGGACTTCCGGCGTTCGTGAAGACCACTGGGAAGAGCGGGCTCCACGTGCTGCTGCCGCTCGGGCGGCAGTGTACCTGGGAGGAGTCGCGCACCCTGGGCGAGCTGCTCGCCCGGATGGTGATGCGCTCGCTCGGCGACCTCACCACCATCACGCGGACGATCGAGCAGCGGGGAAGGAAGGTCTATCTCGACTACTTGCAGAACCGCCGGGGCCAACTGATCGCGGCGCCGTTCTGCGTTCGGCCGGAGCCGGGGGCCCCGGTCTCGATGCCGCTCGATTGGCGCGAGGTGAACGCCCGTCTCGATCCCCGGCGCCATACGATCCGTACCGCCCCGGCCCGGATGAAGAAGCTCGGCCGCGACCCACTCCAACCGGTGCTGGAGCTGGTCCCCGATCTTCATGCGGCGCTGGCGGGGCTTGCCCGGCGGCTCAGGCCATGAGGCGGACCTGTCCCTGCGCCCTGCTGCTCCTCACGGCGCCGGCTTGAACGAGAACTTCTGTCCCCCGACGCTCGCCTCCAGCATCAGCCCGCCCTTGGCAATGGTGAAGACCAGGACGCCCTCGCGGTACTTCGCGTTGGCGGCTGCGCCCTCCGCGGCCGCCACGGCGCTCACCTGCGCGCTCAACGCGAATTGCCCCTTCTTGAAGGATGCCAGCGCCGCCGTGTCCTGGAAGAAGATCACCTCACGATAGACCTGGCCCCCGATCTGCAGCCCCACCGTAACTTGCGTCAAAGAGGTGCGGCCGGTCACCGCTCCATGCTCGAACAACTCCCCATTCCCATGCGCTCCGCCGAGACCAAACCCGCCCTTTCCCACCGAGGGGAAGACGGCATAAGCCCTGGCGGAAGCGAACAGCCGGTCGATGGTCGAGTCCGCGTGGCGAAAGGCAGCGATGGCCTCCATGACCTTCTGATGGAAATCGTCCCGCGCTGCTGGGTGGACGGCAGGGGGCGACGCCGTGAACAAGACAGCCAGGGACAGGAGCGCGCGATTCATGCGAAGTCCTCCGGAGGCGGGAGATACCGTCCCCGTTCATTATAGATCCCTCGCCGTCCCGTCGCTCATTTCGACGACCATCCTCCGGATCAACCCGGATTGGGACCCGATCCGTTCAACCCCGGGCTTCCAGCAGCTGGTCAAGGGCCATTCTTAAGGGCGGCCTTACCCGTCCTTTCCGCCTTTCTTCAGCTCCGACGCGCAAGGCTTGGGACGTCCCCTTGGGCTCAGTCGAGGAATAGAGCCAGCATGGATGGCAGCCGAGATATCGCTCGTGGCATCAGCCGTCTGCGGGCGCGCCTCCCCGAGGCGCTTCTGCCGCTGGCCGACATCGCCTATAACTACCGTTGGGCGTGGTCAGCAACGGGGCCCGATCTCTTCCGGCGCATCGGCGGCTCGGCCTGGGAGCGATGGGGAGAGAATCCGGTGCTGCTCCTGCGGGAAGCCCAGGACTCGGTGGAGCGCGCCGCCCAGGACCCCAGCATCGTCGCGACCGCGACTCGGTTGGCCGACGAGATCGCGCAGGATCTCGCGCGCCCCTGGTCAACTCGGGGGCCGGCCCCCGAGCGTCCGATCGCATTCTTCTGCGCCGAGTACGGCATCCACGCCTCACTGCCCATCTACGCCGGCGGTCTCGGCGGCCTCGCGGGCGACTACCTGAAGCAGGCCTCCGACAGCGCGGCGCCCTTGGTCGCCGTGGGGCTGCTCTATCGCCAGGGCTACTTCCATCAGCGACTCGACCGTTCGGGCCTCCAGCACGAGCACTGGCTCGAAACCAGCGGAGAGGTTCTGCCCTGCGAGCAGGTCACCGACTCCGATGGCGGGGCGCTCACGATCGAGGTGCCGGTCGAGCACCGTAGCATTCGTGCCCATGTCTGGCGCGTGAACGTCGGACGAGTCCCGCTCTTTCTGCTCGACAGCAATCACCCCGACAACAGCCGGATCGACCGCTGGATCACGGCGCGTCTGTACGTGGGCGACAAACGCCTGCGCCTGGCGCAATACCTTCTGCTCGGAGTCGGTGGCCTCCGGGCGCTCCGCGCCATGGGCATCGACCCGAGCACAGTGCACCTGAACGAAGGGCACACGGTGTTCGCCGCGCTCGAGTTGGTGCGGGAGGCGAAGGCCCGGGGTGCGACGTGGGAAGAGGCGCTCGGGCAGGCGCGCAGCCAGTGTGTGTTCACGACCCACACCCCGGTGGCGTCCGGCAACGACGTCTACGCCGACTCCGAGGTACGACAGGCCCTCGAGGGCTTCCTCCCCAGTCTGGGAGTGGACCCGGTCACCGTCCTTGCGCTCGGTCAGCTCCGGCCCGCCGCCGATTCCGATGGATTCGGGGTGACTCCGCTGGCGCTGCGGCTGAGCCGGGTCGCGAACGGGGTGAGCCGCCGGCATGGCGGCACGGCGCGGGCGACTTGGCAGGCGGTCTACCCCAAAGGGGCCGCGGTACCGATCGGGCACGTCACCAACGGTGTCCACCTGCCGACTTGGATGGCCCCATCCATGCGCGACCTGCTGCAACGCCACCTCGGCGCCGGCTGGGAATCGCGGGCATCGGAGAACTCGACCTGGGCCGCCGTCGAGAATATTCCCGACGAAGAGATCTGGGCGGTGCGACAGGGCCTGCGTCGGGAGCTGGTCGAGTACACCCGCGACCGGAGCACGGCGGATCGTCTCTGTCGCGGCGAATCCATCGCGTATGCCGAGGCCGCGGCGAAGACATTTCAACCGGAAGTGCTCACGTTGGGCTTTGCCCGCCGGCTCGCGACCTACAAGCGGCTGTACCTGCTGACGTACGACCGGGAACGCGCGCTGCGGCTGCTGCAGGGAGACCGCCCAATCCAGCTCTTGATCGCAGGCAAGGCGCATCCCGACGACGAGGAAGCGCAGCGGGTAGTCCAGGAGCAGCTCTTTCCTCTCCGCAGCGCCGAGGTGGTCGGCCAGCGGGTGTGTTTCCTGGAAGACCACGATCTCTCCATGGCGCTCGAGCTGGTGCGCGGCTGTGATGTGTGGATCAACCTGCCACGGCCCCCGCTGGAGGCGAGCGGCACCAGCGGCATGAAGTCCGCACTCAACGGCGGCCTCAACCTGAGCGTGCTCGATGGCTGGTGGGACGAGGCCTGTGACGGCAGCAACGGATGGGGCATCAGCGGCGAGGTGAATGCGGATCACGCGGCCCAGGATGCCCGGGACGCCGCGACCCTCTATGACCTGCTGGAGCAGGAGGTAGTGCCGCTGTTCTATGAGCGGGACGAACAGGGCATTCCGCGCAGGTGGGTGCGCCGCATCAAGCGATCGCTGGGCACCATCGGGCCGCGTTTCTGCAGCCAGCGGATGCTGGAGGATTATCTGGGGGGGGCGTATTCCAGCTGTTAGCTGTCAAGCGATAGCCGACAGCCGATAGCCGATAGCCGACAGCCAACATCCGACAACCGACCTCTGCTACTTGCCGCCCCCCGCCAACCGGCGGTGCAGCGAATGGTAGGTCCAGGCGCTGAGCACCACCATGGCGACACCCACCCCGACGACCAAGCCCACCCGCCGCTCCATCACCCCCGCGCCCAGATAGACCGTCGCCACGGCGTAGGGCAATTCGCCCAGCGCGAGGGAGGCGAAATACTTCAGGAACCGGTAGCGCATCAGGCCCAGCAGGTAGCCGGGAACCTCCGATGGCAGCGCCAGCTGGAAGAGGAGGACGAGCCCGAAGGGAGTGTGGTGGGAGAGGCGTTCCTCATAGCGGGCCAGGAGACCGGGTGACGCAAGCCGCTCAATGACCGGCCGGCCCAGATATCGGCCAATCGCATAGGACAGGGCACCGCCCAGCAGCCAGCCGGTCCAGAGCAACAGTCCGGCCCGGGTGGTGCCCCACGTAGTGGCCATGAAGGGGGCGATGACCGCGCTGGACACGAAGGCGAGCATCGCCGACAGCGCGGTGAACAGCAGTGCCGCCACGACCGCCCAGACGGGGTGCGCCGTCGACACGCCCTGGAGGGTGTCGGCCACGCGAAGGATGGCCGCACGGACACCCTCCGCGAACATGGCAAGCGCAACCAGCCCCCCAAGCAGGAGAACCAGCAGGATCCGGCGCGATCCAAACAGGTGCCGCAGCTCGGGCCTGGGGGCGGTCAACCACGTTGAGCCGGTCATAGGGTGTGTGGAATCTACCACCGAACCCCTCTCATCCCGCCTTACGCCTGCCTTCATCCCCTGGCTGTACCCTTACCCTGGGCCATCACGGGAGGGACCTATGGCCGAGGAAATACTTCGGGAACAGCACAAGGTGACCGGCGAGAAGCTGCTGCAGACGGTGAAGCGCTTGGTGCATGAGGGCAACATTCGCCGCATCATCATCAAGGACGACAAGGACCGCACCATTTTCGAGATTCCGCTCACCCTGGGCGTGGTGGGCGCGGTGCTGCTCCCTGTCTGGGTCGCGATTGGCGCGATCGCTGCCCTGGCAGCCGATTACACCATCGAGGTCGAGCGGCTGGAGAGCAAGCAGCCCGCCGAGACGGCTGGCGCATTGTAGCTACGGCAAGTCTGAGGGAGGCGGTATGGCGAACATCCTGATGGTCTATGGCACTGCCTACGGCCAGACCGAGAAGATCGTGCGGCGCATGGCGGACCGGCTGACCACCGACGGTCACCGGGTCACCATTTGGAAAGGCGATGAGCTCTCCGTCCAGCCCGGACTCGCGGGATTCGATGCCTTCCTCGTGGCCGGCTCGGTGCTCTTCGGAAGGCACCAGCGCTACCTGGTCGACTTCGTCCGCCACAACCTGTCCCGGCTCAACGCAGCTCCCGGAGCCTTCGTGTCGGTGTGCGGGGCACTCGCCGGCAACTGGGCACGCGGGCGGGAGGAGGCGGAGAAGTACCTGGAGAAGTTCCAGGACGAGACCGGTTGGCGGCCACAGCTCGCCCGGTCCCTTGCGGGTGGAGTCCCGTATACCCAGTACGGCCTGGTTACTCGCTGGATGATGAAGCTGATCAGCCGCGCCACCGGGCGTCCCACCGATACGTCCAAGGACTGGGACCTGACCGACTGGGGTGCAGTGGACGAGTACGCGATGGAGCTCGGCGCCATCGCCCGGGCACCGACCGCTCACGGGGTAGGGGCGGGTCGATAATCGCCGTCGGGCCGGCCCGATGAGGCGACCGGGGGGGCGGGGCGAGGACATGAAGGGGCCTCTTCCGCCCTCCGTGACTTGCTGTGCCCAGGCGATCGGTCAATCATTGAACGCGCCTGTTCCTGCTCGCACGCCTGCTTCGGGAGACCGCCATGGGCCTCGCCCTGGTCGCCGGGCTGGCGATCGCCGCCTTCGGCATCGTCACCTACAACATGCTGGCTCGGCTGCGGCTGCTCGCCAGTAACGCCTGGGCCGATATCGATGTCCAGCTGAAGCGCCGCCACGATCTGGTCCCGATGCTGGTTGCCGTGGTGAAGGGGCATGCCGGCTACGAGAAAGGGACGCTGGAAGCCGTCGTCGAAGCGCGGAACCGCGCTGTCCAGGCGGGCGGTCCGGCGCAGGCGGGGCAGGCGGAACAGCTCCTCGCCGGGTCGGTGCGGCAACTTTTCGCCCTCGCGGAAGCCTATCCCGAGCTCAAGACCGCCGAGAGCTACCTCTCCTTGCAGCGGAATCTGAGCGAGATCGAGGATCAGCTCCAGGACGCGCGCCGCTACTACAACGCCGTTGTCCGCGACCTCAACACGGCGATCGCCCGCTTTCCCGCCAACCTGATTGCCGGTCCCATGGGCTTTGCGCCTCGGGAATTCTTCGGACTCAGCGATGCGTCCGAATCCGCCCCGCCAATCGTAGACACCGGCAGCAACGCATGACGCGGCTGGTGACCCTGCTGCTCCTGGCGCTCATCGTGGCTCCAGCGTCGGCGCAGCGCTCCTACGTCATCCGGCGCTTCGACGCCGCCATCCGGGTGACCGAGGACGGGAGCGTCGACGTCCGCGAGTCCATCACTGCGGAGTTCACCGGCGCATGGAACGGCATCTACCGGACGGTGCCAGTGGACTACCGCTCCCAGGGATTCAGCTGGACGCTCCGCCTCGACCTCCTCGGGGCAACCGACCCGGAGGGGCGCCAGCTCAAGGTCGAGAGCAGCCGGCAGGGGCACTACATCAAGTACAAGATCTGGGTGCCGGGCGCGGAGAATGCCACCCGTACCGTGGTGCTCCACTACCGGGCCCGGAACGGACTCCGCTTCTTCGCCGATCACGACGAGCTCTACTGGAACGTCACCGGGGATGAGTGGGACCAGCGCATCGAGGCGGCGACGGCGCTGATCGAGCTGCCGGCCGGGGCGACCAGCGTGCGCGCCATCGCCTTCAACGGGGTGTACGGATCAATCGCCCGTGATGGCCGGGTCGAACAGCGGGGAACGACGATCCGGCTGACTATGCCCCGTGCGCTCGAGTTCCACGAGGGACTCACTGCGGTCGTCGGCTGGGACAAGGGCGTCGTGCCCGAGCCGACACCGACCGAACGCACCCTGGGATTCCTCGCGAGCAACTGGCCTTTGGCGATCCCGATCCCGGTATTCCTCGGCATGCTCCTCCTGTGGATCCGGGTCGGCCGCGATCCGCGGCGCCTGCCGCTGGTGGTCCGCTACGAGCCTCCCGATGCGATCACCCCCGCGGAGGCTGGCACCATCATGGATAACACGGCGGACATGCGGGACATTACCGCCACGGTGGTCGATCTCGCGGTGCGCGGCTACTTAAGGATTGAGGAGCAACAGGAGAGTCACCTCTTCGGACTGCTCAAACGGACCGAGTATCTCTTTCGCCGGCTGCCGCCGCCGGCCAGCGCCGCTGCCCTTGCGCCCCATGAAGAGCAAGTGCTTTCCGGGATCTTCGCATCGAGTCGAACCGAGGTCCCGCTCTCGGAGCTGGAAAACGATTTCTACCGGCACCTTCCGGAGATCCGGAAGCGCCTCTTCGCCCGACTGGTGAGCAAGGGACTCTACCGCTCCCGGCCCGACGCGGTCCGGGGCCTTTGGCTGGTTGGTGCCGTGCTCCTCGGCGGGCTCATCGCCGTCCTCGGCGGGACGGTGGGCGCCCGGTTCAACCTCTCCCCCCTCCCGGTCTTCCTGGGTGCCGGTGCGAGCGCGCTGATCGTGGCCGGGTTCGGTGCCATCATGCCGGCGCGCACCGTGGCTGGTGCGCGGGTGCTCGAGCGAGTGCTGGGCTTCGAGGAATTTCTGCGGCGGGTGGACGCCGAACACTATCAGCGGGTGGTCAAGACGCCGGAGATGTTCGAGCGCTTTCTCCCTTTCGCGATGACCTTCCGGGTGGAGCGCCGCTGGGCCAGGGCCTTCGAGGGCATCTACCGGGAGCCGCCGACCTGGTACGTCGGCAGCAACAGCGGCGGATTCAATCTGGACCACTTCTCCAGCCGGCTGGCGGACCTGTCGAGCCGGACCGAGAGCACGCTCGGTTCGTCCCCCCGGAGTTCGGGCGGGTCGGGGTTCAGCGGCGGTTCGTCGGGGGGTGGCTCCGGCGGGGGCGGTGGCGGGGCGTTTTGAGCTTCTCATTCGCCTGACAGCTGACAGCTGACAGCCGAGGCGGCGCCGATCCGCGAGCCTACTTCGGCGTCCACTGTGGGTCGCCCGTGAAGAGGCCATGGACCATGCCGATCTGGTAGGCCAGGAACAACCCGAATCCGAGGCTCAGCACACCGGACGCGACCCGGAGCCCGGCATGGAGCCTGGCGGAGCGGGTCTCGGTGTACTCGAAGGGCAGCGCGATCAGGACGGTGATGAGCATCATGCCGAGGATCGTGCCCAGCCCGAAGATGAGGAGATAGAAGACCGCCCAGCCCGGATCGCCGATCGTGGTCAGCACCAGGAGCGCCACCGCCGCTGAACCCGCGAGTCCGTGAACCACGCCCACCACCAGCGGCCGGAGGACCTGGTACAGGCCCAGCCCGGCGAAGTGCCGATCCAGCCAGCCCACCGGCGTCCGATTCGGATCGTGCGGATGTGATTCCGGCTCGTGGCCGTGCACATGGCTGTGGACGTAATCACCATGCGGGTGAGGATGGGCGTGGTGACCGGAGCCAGTCTCGCGGAGAGGCGTGAGGCGCTCCGTGACGAGGTGCAGGATGCCCGTCAGATTCATGATGCCGAGCAGGATGAGCATCAGCCCGACTGCGAATTCCATCGAGAGTCCCACCCGTGGCGGGATCACCCAGCGAAACAGGATGATTCCACCACCCACGATCAGGATCGTGAGGGTGTGCCCCACCCCCCAGAGTGCCCCGATGGCCGTCGCGCTCGAGGCCCGGCGGTGCCGGGCCACGATCGTCCCGACGGCGATCACGTGGTCGGGGTCAGTGGCGTGCCGCATCCCGAGAAAGAATCCCAACGCGGCGATGGGCAGAAAGCTGGTCATGGGACGGGGGCCGCCTCGACGTAGAAGTTCGGATCGATCCTGAAACTGCTCGGCTCCCGCAAGGAAACTCTGGTGGACTGCCAGGCTTCCGACGGGCGGATGATGCCGTACTCGACATCGGCGAGCGTCACTCGGATCGGCAGATCGAAGCCGGGTACGACGTTGACCCATCGATATGAGAGGGTTGCCCCTTCGATCCGGTATTCGAGCCGCGGGATCCGGGTGGTTGTGAGGTACTGCTGGTACACCCGGCTGAAGTCGATTCCGGCGCCCCGGCTGATGTACTCCTGCACCTGCCGACCGGTGACGACCTGGTGGCGGAAGGTCTGGTTGAGCCCGCGGAGAATCCCCCGCCACTTCTCGTCATCGTTGATGACCTGGCGGATGGTGTGGAGCATGTTACCCCCTTTGGGGTACATGTCGCCCGACCCTTCGCGGTTCAGGCCGTACGCCGGGACGATCGGCACGTCGTTCTTGATTCCCTTGCGCGTCCCGATGACGTACTCCGATCCTGCCTGCTTCCCGCGGAGACACTCCACGTAGAGCCCTTCCGCATAGTTGGCGAAGCTCTCATGCACCCACATGTCGGCCAGGTCGGCCGTGGTAATGTTGTTGCCGAACCACTCGTGGGCGCTCTCGTGCACAATGATGAAGTCCCAGTCGAGGCCCTGTCCCGACGTCGAGAGATCCCTGCCCAGGTAGCCATTCAGGTAGCGGTTGCCATAGGCGATGGCGCTCTGATGCTCCATGCCCAGATGCGGGGTCTCCACCAGCTGGTAGCCGTCCTCGTACCAGGGATACGGGCCAAACCAGTGCTCGAAACAGCGGAGCATCGGCTTTACCTGGCTGAACTGGCGCTGGGCGATTGCCAGGTGGTAACTGAGCGGCCAGTAATTGAGGGTGAGCCGGCCCCCCTCGCCGTAGAAGGCATCACGCAAGTGCCCATAATCCGCGGCGTTGACGGCGATGTCGTAGTTGTTGATGGGCTGGCTCACGAACCACTCGTAGGCCGTGGTACCGTCGCCGTTGCTGCGCACCGATCGGAGCCGGCCGTTCGAAACGTTCTTGAGCGAGTCGGGGACGGTGATGACGACTCGCTGGCTGTCCGGCTCGTCGGCCTGGCTGTCCTTGTTGGGCCACCAGATGCTGGCGCCCGTGCCCTGGCAGGCGGTCGCGACCCAGTGGCCACCCAGGCTGTCCGTTCCCCACACGAACCCGCCATCCCAGGGCGCACGGCGCGCCGATTTCGGATGCCCGTAGTAGAAGACCGACAGTGTCTCCAGCTCGTCCCGACGCTGGGTCGCTACGAGGTAGACGATGAACGCGTTCCCGTCCCGCCGGTACTCAAGCCGCCGGCCCTGCTGCACGAAGCTATCCACCATCAGCGGCCGCTGCAGGTCGATCTGGATCTCGCTGGCCGGCTGCAGCACCCGATAGCTGATGTGATTGACGCCGCGAATGGTGCTGTCGGCGGGGTCGATGCGAACCTGGAGGTCGTAGAAGACGACGTCCCACCACGCCCGCTCGGGGGTGTTGGAGCCCCGCAGGCTGTCCGAATGGAGCACGGCCGCGCTGTCCTGGGCCAGGCCCGCCGAGACAGGGGAAAGGAGGGCGACGGCGAGCCAGAGGGGAGCGCGCATGCGAAAGCTCTTTCGGGAGACTGAGGCAGCGAAGTTAACGCTGAGCCCTAGCCCCGATCCAGCTTCCGCCGCTTCCGGACCTCTCGCAATACCACGCCCGCCGCAGCCAGGGCGCCGACGATGAGGCCGGTCTTGGCGGCTTTCTGACTCACCTTGGCCACGGTTCTGGCCTTGCCCTTCATCGCCTTCCGCCCCTCGGCGACGAGCACCCTGGTCTCCACCTTCTCGTACGCCCCTCGGGCGGCGTCTTTGCCCTTCATCAGGATCTTCTTCGCGATCTTGCCCATATAGCTGCTCCTTCCCGACTCCGGTTTCCCCGTTCCCCGTTCTCCGTTCCCTTTCCCCTTCACCGCTCACCGCTCAGTTCTCCCCGGTCGAGTGGCGTCGTCGTGTACTCCCGGACCGATCTCCTGCCGCGGATTGCCTCCATGAGTTCCATTGAGCCCTCCTTACCGCGCCCGCCTCCACACATGGGCCCAACGTGGCACGGCGCGGATGAAGGAGGGCTTAGAGAGGCGTGAAGAGGCCGCAGGCGGACTGAATGAAGCCTCATCACGCTCTCAGCCCGCCTTCCTGCCCCAGCCTTCATGATTCGACGTCGGGCTCCGGGCACCGTGGGAGGTCGCATGGCTGACTTGAAGTGGGAGGAGCCGGGAGTGATCACCTCCGGGGCTTCCCTGCCGCAGGGGAGCCGGCCAGAAGCGATTGAGGGGCTGATTCGTGAGGCTGGGGAACCGATTGGGGAGATCGACGAGGTCGGCCTCGGCCCCCTGCTCGATCGGATCGGCCCGGCCCGCGTCGTGCTTCTCGGGGAGGCCACACACGGGACGTCCGAGTTCTACCGCATGCGGGCCCGGATTACCCGGGAGCTGATCACCAGGCGCGGGTTCACGATTGTGGCGGTGGAGGCCGACTGGCCCGATGCGGCACGGGTGGACCGTTACGTCCGGCATCGTCCGGCCGCCCTGGAAGCGGAGCCGGCGTTCAGCCGCTTTCCGACGTGGATGTGGCGGAACGGCGAGGTCCACGACTTCGTGGAGTGGCTGCGCGCCTGGAACGCCGAGGTCGTGGATCCGGGCCGTCGGGTGAGTTTTCACGGCCTCGATCTGTACAGTCTCTTCGGCTCGATCGCGGCGGTACTGCGCTACCTGGACGAGGTGGACCCGGATACGGCGGTCATTGCACGGTACCGCTACTCCTGCCTCAGTCCCTGGGAACGGGACCCGGCGGTGTACGGCCGGGCCGCTGTCACGGGCCGCTACCGCACCTGCGAGGAGCAGGTGACCCTCATGCTGCGCGAGCTGCTGGAGCGCCGCCTGGACTACGCGACGCATGATGGCGAGCGGTTCCTGGATGCTGCCCAGAACGCCCGTCTCGTCGCCAACGCGGAACGCTATTACCGTGTGATGTACTACGGCCAGGCGGATTCGTGGAACCTGCGCGACCGCCACATGTTCGATACCCTGATGATGCTGCTCTCGGCCCAGGGACCCGAGGCACGCGCCGTGGTCTGGGAGCACAACTCTCACGTCGGCAACGCCGCCGCCACCGAAATGAGCGCCCGCGGCGAATTCAACGTCGGCCAGCTCTGCCGGGAGCGCTTCGAGAAGGACGCCTTCCTGCTGGGGTTCGGCACTGACCATGGCACCGTCGCTGCGGCGTCCAACTGGGACGAACCGATGCAGATCATGGCGGTCCGGCCCGCCCATCCCGAGAGCTACGAGCGGCTGTTCCACGGATCGGGCCGGCCCGCGTTCCTGCTGCCGCTGAGTTCCGCGGCCCGTCCGGAGCTGCGCGAGGAACTCAGCGTCCCGCGGCTGGAGCGGGCGATCGGAGTGATCTACCGCCCCGACACCGAGCTGCAGAGCCACTACTTCCAGGCAGTGCTGCCGCTGCAGTTCGACGAGTATGTCTGGTTCGATGAAAGTCGGGCGGTACGGGCCCTCCCGCTGGTCCCCCGTGAAGGGGTGCCGGAGACGTACCCGTTCGGCCTCTGATGTCCTCCCCTCCGCTCCAGCAACCCCTGCACCCGGTGGCCCTCGCGGTCGAGCACCTGTCCGTGTCGTTCGGGCGGACCCGGGTGATCGCGGACCTGAGCTTTGCGGTTCCGGCGGGGAAGACCATGGCGATCATCGGGCCGAATGGTTCCGGCAAGACGGTGCTCTTCAAGGCGCTGATCGGCGCCGTCCGGGCGGAGGGCACCATCCGCTGGGCCCCCGGCACCGCCATCGGCTACGTGCCACAGAAGCTGGACATCGAGCGCGACCTGCCGCTCACCGGTTTCGACTTCCTGAACGCCAAGGCCGACATCGCCGCGGCCCCACGCGATGCGATTCCGCAAACGCTCGCGCGCGTGGACCTGCCGGAAGCCGTCGCTCGCCAGCCGATCGGCACGCTGTCAGGCGGGCAGTTCCAGCGGCTGCTGCTCGCGTTCGCGCTGATGGGGCGCCCGTCTGTGCTCCTCTTCGATGAGCCCACGGCGGGAGTGGACGAGCCGGGCGAGGAGGGGATCTACGCCCTGTTCCGCCGCCTGCAGAAGGCGGAAGGGCTCACCCTGCTCCTGATCTCGCACGAGCTGAGCCTCGTCTATCGCTACGCCGATACCGTGCTGTGCCTCTCCCGCCGGCACACCTGCATGGGCCCCCCGCTGGAAATCCTCACGCCGGAGCGACTGCAGGATGTGTACGGCCAGCCGATGAAGTACCATGATCACAACGACAACGCCTGACGCTAGTGCCCTGCTGCTGGCGCTGGCCGGGTCCGCGGCAGCGGGCCTGGTGGGAAGCGTCGCCGTGCTGCGGCGGATGGCACTGGCCTCTGACGCCATGTCCCACGTGGCGCTCCCCGGGGTAGGCCTCGCGATCCTGCTGCACCTGAACCCGGTGCTTGGCGCGCTGGCGGCGCTCTGTGTCGGCACCCTGCTCATCTGGGCCGTGGAACACAAGACCCGGCTTCCCACGGAAGCCATCATCGGGGTCGTGTTCTCGGCGGCCCTCGCCATCGGCAGCATGCTCACCTCCGGCGACGAGCTGCTTGAGGCGCTCTTCGGCGCACCTCACACTCCGGGGCGGACGGAGCTCCTGCTCGGGTTCGCCGCCGCGGCTGTCGTCACCGTGTTCATTCTGCGCGCGCAGAGCCGCCTGGTGATCACCCTGGTCTCGGAGGACCTGGCCATCACCGCAGGCATTGACGTCCCGCGGCTCAATCTTCTCTTCCTGCTCGCGTTCTCGCTGACGGTAGCGCTGGGGCTCCGATACCTGGGCGTGCTCCTGATGGGTTCGCTCATCATCATTCCGGCGGCCACGGCCAAGCATCTGGCGCGGAGCCTGCGGTCGATGCGTGCCATTGCCGTCGTAACGGCGATGGCGTCCACGCTGATCGGGACACTCGCCGCCCCGCGACTTGGGCTCGAGACCGGACCGTTGATCATCACGATCGCGGCGGGGATCTTCTTCGTAAGCCTGCTGAAGCGGACGGACCGGTGAATGCGGGCAGCTGACGCTCCCGCGATGGTCCGCCGGGCAGCGATGGCCCGCAAAGACCGAAGGCAGTCCACGGGAGTGAGGTCGGTCCCCCGTGAGCTGCCCTCCGTCCTACTGCCGCCGTCGTTGTGGCTATCGGCTATCGGCTATCAGCTACCGGCTATCGGCTGACAGCTGACAGCTGCTAGCCCCCCTCACCGCGCCGCCCACCCGATCTCGCCGCCCAGGTACCAGTTGATTCCGGGTGCT
>Ga0315273_10000351_pt1 | contig 46822 bp, 53 predicted proteins | sample YL17G02_0_MG_FD_205753 | JGI IMG/M metagenome (GOLD analysis project Ga0315273, IMG submission 205753) | Sediment microbial communities from Yellowstone Lake, YNP, Wyoming, USA - YL17G02_0 | ecosystem: Environmental > Aquatic > Freshwater > Lake > Sediment | place: USA: Wyoming | collected...
GTGTATTATGTCACGACTATATCGCAAGCCAGACCAGATAATACAGCCGTGGATGTTTGGCCACGGCGAAACGAAGGCAACGTGCCTGTGGTTGAAGGGACTGCCGCCCTTGGTTTCAACAAATGTGGTTGATGGCAGGGAGGCACGGATACACAAGATGCCGCCATCCCCGGAGCGGTGGCGGGAACGGTCGAGGACGTATGCCGGGGTTGCGGAAGCGATGGCAGAACAGTGGGGATAACAACGAGCAGACGGGCGCTGCGAAAGTTGGGTGGATAGATAACGCTTCATTGCGTCATTGAGCTTGTTGGTGGAAATTGTCAAGCGCAAAGAAAGGATATTATATGCCCGCCGAAATAAAACCGTGTCCGTGTTGTGGAGGTGTAGCTGTAGCGCGTCCTTTCAACTACACGGTTATTTGCAGTTCTTGTGGACTCCTTATTAATGGGCGTAGAAAATATCGCACATTGGGTGGGATTATCGCGGCGTGGAATCGGCGGGCTGACACTATGGATGGTTTACAAACAGCGCCTAACACAGGCAGTACGCTAGTTGAAGCAACCAGCGCACGTGCCTGAAACGTTGGCCGAAATGCCGTTTACATTTACCATAGGGGGTCGCAATGAAAATCACATTCGATGTTGCTTCGGTATCAGAGGGGATTCGGTTAATTGATCTGGTTGCACGGGGGTGGGTGCGCGACCCCCCAAGATCAAATGGTCGAGCACGTCGGCCAACAGGCAAAGCCATGCCACGTGTACGCAGCAGGCGTTAGCTGGCGTTGCACGCAATTTTGCGGCGACCATTTGATAGGAGGGCGGCATGAAGTTCGAGTGTGGCAAGTGCGTGGTGCCGAATCGTGTCTGCAATAGACACTATGACTGTGTGTTGGATGTGTGGCATGCCGCTCTGAAGTCAGTGGAGCGCCGCAAAACAGTCCGCCCGAAGCGGGCCGTGCAACAGGCAAAGGGCGAAATCTGTATGAAGAATGGTAAATGCACCGTCGATTGGTAGCGGGCAGACATCACCCATTTGCCAAGCGTTGCACGCAATTGGCCACTGGGCCGGAGGGGTGAATGGATATATACGACAGGGTGAATGCGGCGTATCGCGCGGTCCACGGATGCAAACAGTCCGTGCGCAAGCAGGCTGTGGGAGCAGCGTCGTGGTTGACATGTTCTGCGCACGAGCACGTGTGGAATGACCGCGAGACGCTTGCCATGGCGTATCATGTGTTGTGGTCAGAAAAAACGATACGTCGATTGGTTGGCATTGCCAAACGTCTGCGGGGAGGCCCAAAGCGTGGCCAACTCCGCACAACAGGCCGCTGAAGTGAAGTACGGCGGTGGTCACGTGGCCCCATGCGGGCACTACGTAAATAACGGAGAGACGTGCCACGTGTGCTATGCGGCAGCCGTTGGCTGAAACGATCTAAAATCCTTATACAATCTCTATACGGCTCAAGGCATATACCGTTTGCTTTACAAAAAGTATAGCCTTTTGTCAAGTGCGGATCGGACAAAATCCGGGTTTTCTGGATTTTAGAACCCTTAAAAAAGAGCACTTTTATACATTTAACGTCATAGATAAAATCAAGGGGTTAGGTGCGATTCCTAAAATCCTTATAAAATCCTTATACTCAGCAAATGGTATCCATGTAGAGGGAGAGGAATACTAATTAAGTGAACTTTACAAATAATAATTATATATATGTATATAGGGCTTTTGCTGTATAAGGATTTTATAAGGATTTTATTTTGGTTGGATTTTTTATGTTATATTAGGGACATGGACAAGAGAACACCCATAATCAAAGCTAAAAAAGGTCACACCGGCGATCACCTGCGGCGGACGCGTAAGACCGGCCGGAAGATCAAAATCATAAAATCTCATGGCGGTCCCAGGCAATGCACACCCGAGCAGTGCATCGCAGCCCTGAAGGCCACGACGGGGAACATCAGCGCCTCAGCCCGACGGCTCGGGCTTGAGCGTTCTGACTTTGTAAAGAGCTACATTGAGAAATTTCCGGAAGTGAAGGATTCAATCATCGAAGCGCGCACCGTTTGGATTGATGAGACGGAAGATATGCTGCAGCATAAATGCAGGAAGGGCGAACCCTGGGCGATTTGTTTTTCGCTCAAGACCCAGGCCAAGGACCGAGGGTATGTAGAGAAAATGGAAATTGGCGGTCGGCTCGAAGGGCTGACCATTGCCATTGCAGGTCTTCCCAAGGACCTCTCCGGTGCTGACCTCTAACATCGTACTCTTCCTTATGGCGCTGACACTGGACTTCTCCCGGCTGAAAGAAGTGACTCCGGAGAAGTTCTATCCGCTCTACACCGATAAGCACCGGCACCTGCATCTGATCGGGGGCGCGGGGTCGGGGAAGTCTCGATTCGCCGGCCAGAAATTTATTGTCCGTATCATGCACGGTATGGCTACGGGGAAGGTGCACCGAATAGTGGCACTGCGAAAGACCACGCCTGCGGCGAGGAAGTCTGTGTATGCCGTGTTTGATCATTATCGGATTGCCTGGGGGCTGGAGCGGATTATGCATCCGGTGCGGAGTGAATTGTCATTTCACTTCGTCAACGGCTCTCAGATAATTTGCGGCGGGCTGGATGATCCGTCAAAACTAAAATCTATCGAAGGCGTCACTGGGTTCTGGTTGGAGGAACCGACGGAGCTGACGCTCGATGACCTGCGGCAGATACGGTTACGGCTGCGCGGTGACTTCAAATACCTCCAGGCGGTTTACACGTACAACCCCAGCGATCTTGGCTGTGCGCTGTATCAGAGCATTTACCAGCACCTGCCTCCACGGTATACGGGGGAGATAGAGGGCGGACGCGGATACGTGATGCACTCCACGTATCACGATAACCCGTTCATTGACAAAGAATACATCGAAGAGCTTGAAGGGTTAAAAAATCAGGACGAGGGATACTATAAGATTTACTGCCTCGGTGAGTGGGGCGCGCGGAAGGCTCTGATTTACCACGGACGGTATGAAGTGATTGAGGAACCGGACTGGTCGATGCAATTCGATGACGAATGTTACGGGCTTGACTTTGGCTATAACAATCCGACCGCGTTGCTGCATGTGGGGTTCCTGGACAACGTACCATGCGTAGAGGAAATTATCTACAGCCCGAAGCTCACAAACACCCAGCTCATCGAACGGATGCGCGAGGAAGAAGTCAGTCCGGATATCGTGATTTATGCTGACAGCGCAGAGCCGGCGCGGATACAGGAAATATGTGATGCCGGGTTTGATTGCCGCCCTGCTGAGAATGCCAAGAAGCCTAATGCGGTCAAAGCGCGGATTGATTACATTCAGAGTCGGGGCTTTCGGGTACGGGAGACGAGCGTTGAGACCATCGGGGAGCTCACCGGGTATCGATGGAAAGAGGATCCGCGTACAGGTATTGTGCTTGACGAGCCGGTGAAATTTCGTGACCATGCTATGAATGCGATGGAGTACGCGATCTTTGAACATTGCTCACAGCGGATGATTCCGGGGATTGCATTCACATGAGTATAAGAGACTGGATTGTGGAGAAGTTGACGCGGCCGGCGCAGCAGTCATCGTATGTTCCGTCGAGCCTGATCCCGATGATTGACACGATTTCTACGACGGGGCTTTCCTACTCGACGCTGGTTGCGTCATATAAATCGTGGGTCTACATTGCGATTGACAAAATAGCGAAGACCGTTGCCATGTTGCCGCTCAGACTCTACACGTATGAGAAGAACGGCAAGGTGCTGAACGGTCGGGAGATGAAAGCCTCGTTCGCAAAGGACGGCCTCGGCCGGGCGGAACGCGTCCGGTGGTGCAAGGCGAATGATGTTGAGCGGGTGCTTGTGCCGGAACATCCGGTATACGAACTCTTTGCCCGACCGAATGACGTGCAGAAGCGATATCATCTTTGGTACGACACGGTGGTGAAGCTGGAGATCGGTGGGCAGTGCGGATGGTATATGCCGCAGAACGGTCTCGGTATCCCGGCGGAGATATGGCCGTTGCCGCTGCGATCGAGCGGAGTGTTGTGCGCAAAACTCAGTGCCGCGGGGCTTCAGGGTTTTTCTTATACCGACGGGACCGTGAATCAAACTTTCACGCGCGAGGAGATGTTGTGGTTTATTATTCAGTCTCCGGCTAATTTCTACCAGCCGCAGTCTCCGCTCATGGCGCAGACATACCCGTATGATATTGACAATTATCTGGCACAGCTGCAGTACCACATGTTCAGGAACCGCGCTGCACCGGGAATGGTGCTCAGCACGGATCAGCGACTTTCGCCCGCGCAGGTACAAGTGATAATCGACCAGATCAATACGCAGTATGCAGGGACGACGCGTGCGGGGCGCCCGATGATATTGCACAGTGGGCTTGAGCCGGGCGGGAATGCCACGGTGCCTCTCAAGGACCTGGTGATCGATAGCGTCGGCAAAGAGGTACAGCAGAAGCTTCTCAGTGCGTATGGCGTTCCCGCGGGCAAGGTGGGAATTGTGACCGATGTGAACCGCGCCAACATGGAGGCGCTTGACAAAACATATATGCAGGAAACAATACGCCCGCGCTGTATGCTGATCGAAGAGGTAATTGAGAGTGACTTACTCCCGCGGTATGACGAGCGGCTCACGGCGGATTTTGATTTGCCCGAGAACAGCGAGAGGGAACTTGACTTGCAGGAACGGCGTCAGAATCTTTCCAGCGGTTTCACTACGATAAATGAAGAGCGGATGCGGCAGGGGCTGGATGAAGTTGCCTGGGGCAATCAGCCGTGGCTTGGCGCCGGGTTACTGCAGCCGGACATGGAACCGGGAACTGAACCTCCGCCGGTCATTAAGCGTAAATCATTCCCAGCGGCGAAGGCTGCGGAAGTGGGAATTGATTTTGACTTCGACGACCCGCAAGTGCAGAAGCGGCTCGGAGACCGGCTGCGGAAGTTCAGCGATGAGGTGAGCGGGACGACTTTCGATGACGTGAGCGGCGTGCTTCGGGAAGGATTCAACGAAGGGCTTTCCCTCTCCGCGATTGCGGATAACCTGCGGGAGACATTCGATACATTCGACAAAGGCCGGGCAAATAACATTGCCCGCACCGAGTCAGTGTATTCGGTGAGTGCTGCTGATTTGGAAGTGGCAATGCAGAACGGGCTCGATGAAACGATGGTGAAGTATTGGATATCCTCACGCGACAACGAAACCCGCGCAACGCACCTCGCCGCGGAGACGACGTACTCCGACGGTATCCCGATGGATGCTGATTTTCAAGTCGGCGATGACAGCATGCAGGCGCCAGGCATGGGATCGCTGGCGGAGGAAAATTGTAACTGCCGTTGTTCAATCGGCTATCGGGCGAAGGATGAAAAGAACTGGGCGTATGATGAAACTCGGTGGGCGGCAGAGGCCAAGGCTTCTGATCGCTGGATGCGTTCGTATGAGAGGTTGTTTCTTCGGACAGCAAAAAAGCTATTCAAAAAACAGGAACGGGAAATACTGTCCCGGCTCAATTCCAGCGGGGAACGGCTGAAGGGCCGTATTGCCGGATGGTCGCTGTCAAAAATACGGATGCACCTGAAGGCTACGGCGGCTGTGGCGGAACTTGTGCCGACGCGGGCGGAGATGGTGGAGCAGACGAAGGAAGCATTTGAGCCCGCGTACGCCTGGGTAATCGAGCACGCGGGAGAGCGTCGCGTGCAGGCGTTGCGCAAAGAAGGCGTCTCTTAACAAGGGGGATGTATGGGCAAGTGGAAAGAAAAAGCCGAGCAGATACGCGGGACCACCGCACCTGTCCCTGCACAAACAGTGAAGCTTGCGGAGACAGGTGACAGTTCCGGTACGTGTGGTACGTGCGTACATTGTGATCTTCGGAACGTCGGGTACTGTAAGAGTAAGAAAACGGTGGATGCCCTTGACGGATGGGATCGCATTATAGTGCTTCCGGCGAAATTTGGGTGCGTGAACTGGGAGAAGAAATGAAGGCATTATACGCGTTGATTGTTCTCGGCTGCCTGATGGTGTTGGTCGGTCTTACCGGGGGATGTGAGCCGGACACGTTTGTGATCGAGGACGTGACGCAGGAGATTGTTGATACGATCTACATCTACGACATCGGCCAGGGTAGGGCCGGGGTGTGTGCGGTGTGTCGTTCGGATACTCTTGATACGATCCTTGAGGTTGCGTCGTTTGATGCGTGCGCCGCAGAGGCGGAGCGCACCGCAGGTACTGTTTGTGCATACAGTCAATTTTGGAGGGAGTAACGGGTATGGCAAAAATGCAGAAGTTGTTCCTACCATGTGAAGTGAAATCCTTTGACGACAAAGAGCTGATCGTTGAGCACTTCATCTCAACGGAGACCGAGGATCGTTCAGGTGATACCGTGGACCCGGACGGGATGATACTCGACGGCGTACCGTCGGTGCTGAAACAGCACGGCCAGGATCACGATGTAGGCAGCGAGCCGATCGCCCGCTGCCTTGCATTGGAGGCCGCGACGAATGACAAGGGCGCGAAAGGCATACGGGCAAAGACTCAGTACTACGATGGCTCAGGGCTGAAGCCGCCCGACAATACCGGCCGGCGTCTATACGAGAAGGCCAAGGGCTTATTTATGCCGTACTGGTCAATCGGGTTTATCCCGTACGTGACGGAGCCAAAGGGCAACGGCGGTCGCAGGATCAAGAGCTGGCTCTGCGTAGAGTACTCCCAGGTAGGAGTGCCGGACAATATACAGGCGAAGGGATTTATCCCCAGCGATGAGCACCTGGTGCTTGACGGTGTGCCTGAGCACCGTATGGTTGATGGAGTGGACATTGATGCCAGATACGCAGATGCGTATGCCAAGGGCTTCAAGATACACTCCCAGGGCGACGTGCTGCAACATTTCGCGCGGAAGTTTCGCGAGTCTGATCCTCATATTGAGGCGAAGCGCAACGATGCCGAGTTTCTGGTTGAGAGTCGTCCCGTCGCCGTCGTTTATCAGAAGCAGAATGACGCATGGGTGCGGGTCGAGTTCTGGTATGATCCTGCGGAGGGATGGACAAAGGATCTCGCGCAGGCGCATGCAGAGGGGCTTGGCGGAGAGTTCCGCGCGCCGGCCATGGTGGAGGTGAAGTCTTTGACCACAAGCCTTGAATGGTCAAACGAGTATCGGGCATTGAACGGAAGCATGGAAACATTCCTCGGCGATTTGCTGTGGCGGTCTGAAGTACCAAGCGAAAAGGATATCCGCAAGGCCGTCAAAGAGTATGCTGTGTATATCGAGCGGCACGCCCTGGCGCTCTTCGCGGTGATGGCCGCAATGACAGAAGAACAGGCACAGAAGTGCCTCAAAGATATTATAGAGCACAAGGCCCTTGTCCCCGCTGATCCGGCACCGGGGAACGGCAACGGCGTTGCGGCTCCTGTTACACCACCGGCCGCGGTACCAATACAAACGGATGCCTCCCCTGAAGCGGAGGTCGCAGAAGAGGGTATGCAGATTGAAGGAGCGGATTTCCAAATCGTCGGCGATGTGGTCTCCAGCCATGTAGACGCCGTTGATGCGGAGCCCGTGTTCGATTTCGATGCGGATGAACTGAAAAGCCACGTGCTGTCGGTGAGCGCAGAGGCGGTACGGGGCGAAGTCAACAAGCTGCGCGGTAGGATGGACTAATAATGGAAGCAATATTGCAGGTTCCCGCGGTACCGACCGGAGCGCCGGTGATTCCGCAGGTAAAGAAAAGCATCACGATGGAAGATATGAAGGTGATCATCGGCGAGGTCGTCAAGACCAGCACCGCCGAGCAGATCAAGGCGTTGAAAGAGGAAATCCTCGCAGTGAACCGCAAGGCTATATTCCCGCATGCCGATAACAACGGCGGTGAGATGGGCAGCGCGGAAGACACAGTGGTGGATCGTTCCTATTACCGCAAGGCTTTCAATGCAAAGGGGATTTACGGATCGAAGGAAGACATGCAGTCGTTTGCGAAGAGCGTGGCAGGAATCGGCGGCCCGTTCAAGCGTCTCGGCAAGAGCATGCAGACCTTCGCGAAGATGGCGCAGTGCCGCTGGGACCAGGGGAACTACGCTGCAGCCGGCGTCGATGTGAAGGCGTACAATGAGCAAGTGCGCGCCGAATACAAGGCCGCGGGGCTTTCCGAGGGCGTTGCGGCAGACGGCGGGAATCTGGTCCCCGTCGAGTATGCGACGACCGTGATTGAGTTTGCGATTCAGCAGTCACCGATTCTTTCCAAAGTATGGATGATGCCGATGAGCTCGCAGACGCTGCGTATCCCGCGTCTGGTGCAGGCGGCCGGTTCGTACTTTGGCGGAATCACGCTGTACTGGACTGACGAGGCGGCGGAGAAAACCAAGACCAAGCCCGCATGGGAGCAGTTGGTTTTCACGGCGAAGAAACTCGTCGGCCTGATTTACCTCACCGATGAACTGATCGCAGACTCCATGATCAATATTATCAACTACGTCACGGCCCTCTTCACCCGGGCGTTCCAGTATGAGATGGAGCGTGTGGTGTTGAATGGTACGGGCGTTGGTCAGCCGCTTGGAATCATCGCAGATCCCGCAGTCAATATCGTCGGTCGTGCTGTTGCAGGTACCGTCGGATATACGGACGTGATGAACCTGGATGCGGCTCTTGACGAGAACTTCCGCGACCTGACGTGGATTACCCGCAAGGCAACGAGCATCACGCTCAAGAGCCTGCGGGATAATAACAACAGGCCGATCTTCCTGGAAGGGTACGAAGCGTTCAACGGCGAGAACACCTTCGGGCGTACAATGTTTGGGTATCCCGTGATTATGACGCGGAACTGCCCGGCCATGGGTGCGCAGGGTGATATCGTCCTGAGCGATCTCGGGATGTACATGATCGGGATGCGGCAGGACTTGCGCGTTGACACCAGCATACACAGCCGGTTCGAGTACGATGAAACGGGTATCCGTTTCGTCGCGCGGCTCGATGGGCAGTGCGCGGTGGCAGTGGCGCATGCGATTCTGAATGATGCGACGAGCTAAATACTCGGCGTGAGCTGGACGGGCGCCGCCTTTCGATCCTCCTTGGGGCGGCGCCCTTTGATAACACCGGCAAGGCGGAGCGAAGGAAGCGCCCAGTGTCCAAGGTCAAAATGATTCAATGTCGCACCGTTGACCCGATACTGATTCGGACGCATGGTGATTTGATTTTTCTCGAAGAGGGAAAGGCCCGGGCACTTGCTGACCTCGGCAAGGTCACGTATGATGGGCATGCGCCGCTCGCCCGTACGCATGTTCTGGGCCTGGTGGATGCGGTGCAAACGCAAGCGCCGACAGAAGGTCCGCGCCCACCCACTCCGAAGCAAGAGGCTGTTCACTACCTTGAGCGCACACGGTGGATGGCCCATCGCGCCGGGCGCGTACGCCCGCGCGTACTCTGGGTGCAGGACCGGTCAAAGTTGGGCGGAGCGGAACTCAGCAACGATACCGTAGTGGCGATTGGCGAGTCTCTTGGATATGATATCGCGACCGTATCCCCGGGGTGGTTCCAGCAGGGTCTTTTCGCGGAAGCGGATTTTGCGGTGGTGAATAATGTCCATGAGTTCAATGCCAATCAGTTCTATTCCCTGCAGCAGTTATTCTTTGAGCAGTGTCTGCCGTTCGTGAAATACGAACACGACTACCGTGAGCTGAAACGGCTGAACGTCTCACGGGCATTATTCCAGCGGGCGCGTCTTTGCGTATTCCTTTCGCCCGCACACTACACGGGGCACTTGGCCGAAATTACCATCGGGGAACACCTCGAACTCCCGCTTGCGATTGATACGGATTTTTACCAGCGGCGCAAGACAGACGCGGCGCGTGATGATAAGACAGTGGTACCGACACCGCATAAATGCGGGGTGGAACTTGAAGCCTTCATGGCGTCGCGTCCGGACAATGAATACATCCTTGTCGGGAATCGCGGTGATGTACATATGCCGAAGGGCGTGACCGTCACGGGTATTCCTTCGCAATCACCCGAGGGGATGCGGAAGTTGTTTTCCGAGCACGCACTGGTCGTCCATCTTCCCTCTCAGCGATGGGCGGGGGAGCGGGTTGTGCTTGAGGCGCAGTGCTGCGGCGCGGAAGTCGTGATGAATGAAAATGTCGGACACGCTTCCTGGAAGGACAGTGAACGCGATAGAAAAGCCCTTGAGACCGCTCCATATACGTTCTGGGAAAAAGTGGGTGCGGCATGTATCTCCCCGTAGTCATACCGTTCGATGACGGCGGAAATATCGGCGTGGCGTATAACCACGAGATGTCCCGGCTCGGGCCGGATGACTGGATCGTGTTCCTTGATTATGACGTGATGATCTGCAACCCGTGGTGGAAAGATATTTGCGTGCGCAGTATACAGACTTTCGGATCGCAGGCCGGGGTCTTTACGTGCTTCACGAATCGAATCGGGTGCAAGTTGCAGATCGCTGCAGGCGTAAATCCGGAATCCCATGACATGCTTTATCATCAGCAATTTGCGGCGGAACTCTGGAAGCGCAATCAATTCAAGTGCTGCGACTGCACCGACCGCGGCGGCAGGTTCTCGGGAATGTTTCTTATGACGAGCAAACGGGCATGGACGCAGGTCGGCGGATTTAAGACAGAAGGGCTTTTTCATGTTGATGTCGATTATTATGACAAGGTGAAAAAAGCCGGGATGCGTACCTATCTCATGGCCGGCTTGTACGCGTATCATCGGTACTTGCGCGAGAGCACAACCGGAGGAAAGCCAATGTTTGTGCGGGAGGCGGGGAATGCGATATCAGCGAAAGGTGCGGCAAAGTGAACCAGAGCAAGCGCAAGGGCAAAAGCGTGAATACAAACGACCCGAAGACTCTGGCGTACTTCAAGAACGGGATCGGGAACTGGGTGCTGATGACCCCGGCGCTGCAGGCGTTGGCCTCAATGGATGCAAGCGGAAAAATCATACTCGTAACCGACAGTAGCTGGAATGATTCCCGTACTGCGGCATTGAATGCAATCTGGGCAGCGACGCCCTGGATACATCGTGTAATCCGGTACCCGACCGAGGTATACCGGGAAAAGGCTGAACGGGTATTTTACTCCAAGCACAGCGAGGGCGGAGACGCTCTTTCGTGGATTGAATCTCTGGAGCCAAGCGCCGGAAATCAAGTATCATGGATAGGCACGATGATGCATGAGCGGGATTATTATATGGCCCTTGTCGAGCGGTTGGGTTACAAGGGACGTACGCCAGAGCAATCTATGCCGACGGGAAAAAATCCAATATCAGGTATTCGGTATATCGTGATCTGCAATGGGGCCTTTGGGAAAATGCGCACGCAGAAACAGTGGCCGCACTTTGCGGCACTGACCCGTGTGCTGCAGATTCGGTATGGTTTGAAAGTGATCTCGGTAGGCGGTGGCGATGAGCTCCGAGAGACGCGGGGCATTGTAGATGAGGACTATTGCGGGAAGCTATCAATACTGGATTCTGCGGCCGTGGTGCTGGATGCCGCATTGTTCATCACTACCGATACGGGGATGATGCACATTGCGGACGCGTTGCACGTCAACCAGTTGGTGCTCTTTGGTGGGAGTGTCGTCAGCAAGAACGGCCCGGTAAATAATTCCAGTGTCGTCGTGCGAAGCGGGGAGACCTGCCAACCGTGTCAGTACACGGCGAACTTCGACACGTGCGCGGACGCGCGGTGCATGCGTAACCTTTCAGTCGGGGAAGTGATGGCGTATGTCGCAGCTAAGTTATGATGAGTTCGTTTTAGAATTGCGGGACGCGATTGCAAAGCGGACGCCTTGGGCTTTCATGCGCTTCGGAGACGGGGAGGGGATTATTCTTGGGTATCCGCAGTTGACAAAGGAGCACGAGTACCTGAAGAGACTTGATAAATGGTTCGGGTCAAAGACCATGAATGGGCAGGAGCGGGCGCTGTTCGCAGATAACATGAAGCGGGCTGCAGTCAGTGCGAATGTTATCGGCGTACCGGGGACCCGGCACAGGGCGGTAAATAAATTCTGGGATCGCGTCGTGCCGCTTCTCCAGAGCTACGGAGCGCTTGGAGGAGATCGGAAAGAAATCTGTATGGATGTTGTGATTGATATGCATGTGCAACACGGGTGGAAAAAAATCCTTGACGGTCTCCCCTGGCTTGGCATCATCACGTGCCGGTTGCTGGAAGTGCAGTTGCGGAGTACTTTCCACATCACGAAGGTCGAGAGTTTTTATCTGCCGCCACAGAATAAGCCGTACATGGGCGGGAACTATTCTCCGGGGCCGCATTACCCGGACAGATACCGCGCGCTGCCGAATTGGCTTGACACCACCTGCAAGCCGGGGAGTGTGTATCTGGTTGGCGCTGGCGGACTGGGGAAGTTGTATTGCCAGTGGATAAAAGAGCGCGGCGGGATTGCGATTGATGCAGGATCGATACTCGACGGCTGGGCGGGATTTCAGACACGATCCTATCTCCGGGCAAGGAGCTATGCGCTGTGAGCATTGAGATCCCGATGCTGAACGCCGCGGCGTTCTACGACCGGATCGCTTCGCGCGTGCGCGAGGGGCGGCCGTTCTCGATGGTGCGCCTTGGCGACGGGGAATTGCTTGTAATCAAGTATCCGAAATACACACCAGAGGACGAGGTTCGTGCTCAGGTAAATAAATGGTTCCCCGCAGAGCGTCTCACAAAAAATGAGATCATGCAATTCGGCACGGATATACACACCGCCTGTCGGAGCGCGGACATGCTTGGGATACCCAGCGACTACGAGTATTCGCGCTGGCCGAAGTGGAATCGGGATATGCGCTGGCCCGTATTCATGCGGGACTACTCCCTGCTGGAGCCGCAGGGGCGAGAGTTCTTTCATTTTTACCTTGTCGGTGAGTGGTGGACGGGTGGACACTTTGACCGCATGATGGCTGGGGCGGATCGGGTAATCCTGATTGGCTGCAGGGACGTAGCGGAGATGTTCCGCAAACGCTGGCCGCACCTTCGGTCGGTTGAGCAATGGATGATTCCGCCCGAGCGTTTTGTGTGGCGAAAATACGCTCAGGTGCTTAATGCGCAGGGCGCGTATGAAGGCGCTCCGCATTATCCGGATTTATACGCAGAGTATCTCCGCCGTATCCATGCGAGCCATACGACGCTGCGCGGTGTGCTGTTTCTTGTAGGCGCCGGTGGGTTGGGTAAAATGTATTGCCATGCGGTGCGGCAGATGGGCGGTATGGGACTGGATGTCGGGGCCTTGTTTGATGGCTGGGCCGGGATACCGACGCGGCCGTATTTGGAGAAGGCGGCGGATTATGTCCTGTAAATACACTGCAATAAATCTAATGCTGCCGACGCGGAAGCGACTTGCCGGGCTGGAACGATTCACGACTTCTGCCATACACCTTGCGGCAGACGCATCGCGACTGCGGTTTTCATTCCTTGTGGACGTATCAGATATCGAGACGTTGAAGTGGGTGAATGACTTTCAGTGGAACCACAAGCACACCATTATCGATCATCGGACGGACGGGCCTCACCTTGCCAGGTACTACAATCGCCTGTATGCAGAGAGCATTTACAAGGACGAGGCGACACTCGTCTCGATGGTCTCTGATGATATGTATTTCGATACCCCGGGGTGGGATGCACTCATCTTGGATCGCATCAACCAATATCACGGGAATGCCTATGTATTTGGGGACGACTGTTATTTGCAACACGGCAATATGGCGGTGAACGGTTTCACCACGCGCACCGTGGTAGAGGGAATCGGAACCGGGGAATTTATGTGGGGTCGCTGGCGGGCGAATATGATCGATGTCGTGTGGACGGAGATCGCAAGGCGCGCGGGGATACTTGAATACATCCCGGAACTTCATGTTGTGCATGACCACCAGGGAAAGAAAGCGGTGAAGGACGAAACACACCTTCGACTGAAACAGCATTACACGTTCGCTGCCGGGCGCTGGCATATACTCGATCCGTATATCAATATGGCCGTTGAGTCCCTGCGGCAGAAACGGATCGCGCGATGAATATCATAGCAATGTCGCTCTGGGGGAACGATCCGAAGTATACGCAGGGTGCAGCGGCCAATGTGCGTATGGGAAAAGAAATCTATCCCGCGTGGTCGTACGTGGTTTACGCCCACCGAGACGTGCCGGAAAATGTACTTGATACGATATGGGAGGCCGGGGCGGAGGAGATAGTCATACGAGAGGGCCGGCCGGAACGCGAGGGACTTTATTGGCGGATGGAAGATATTTTTCTCTACCCGGAAACTGATGCAGTGATTATCCGGGATGCAGACTCGCGTCCGAGCGCGCGCGAGGCGATTGCTGTTGCGGAGTGGATGGCGACAAAAAAGCCCATACACGTGATACGCGACCACCGCCAACACACAGCGCCGATCATGGGTGGGTTGTGGGGTGCGAGACCAGAGCGTCTGAATAAACTGTTACCGGGTATTTGTGCGTCTTACGAACAACGTCGCGTATTTGTCAGTACGGCCGATGAGTCACAGGGAAGGCCAAAGCATGGGTACCTGCAGTTCTCGGATCAGGACTGGCTTGCAAAGGAGATATTTGAAAAGGCACCGAGGACTGAAATAGTAGTACATGATGATAGAAAATTCTCCGGCGTAGCGGATCTACCGCTTCTCGTCAAGGCAAAGACGCCGATGGATTTTTGCGGTCAGGTGTATAGCGCGGAAGGGGTACCGTTTTGGAAACCCTGAGGGAAATTGGGAAGCGCTGCGAAGCGGACAAGGTTCAGCCGTCGTGCACGTTTGCCGATGAATGTTTCCTCGATGTGTATGCCCGGATACTCCCCGACCGGGACTATTCGATCCGGTTGCTCGAACTGGGCGTACGCGGGGGCGGATCGTTGCGTACCTGGGAGGAGTACTGGAAGCGCGGAAAGATTGTTGGTGTGGATATAGACGCGGACTGTGCAAAACTGAAATTCAATACCGCGCAGGTCATTATCGGGCGGCAAGATGAGCACGCCGTACTGGACCTGGCAGTTGCGATACTCGACGGAAAGCCTGACGTGATTATCGATGACGCCTCTCATGTCACGGAATGCACACTTGCGTCTTTTGATTATCTCTGGCCGCGGTTGCGGAGCGGTGGGCGTTACATAATCGAGGATACGTCCTGTACATACATTGAGGCGTTGAAGGCGGGGATGCAATATGGTCGCTGGTACAAGCCGGAGATGGAGTACGTGCGCCTCTCCAATGATCGCGCCGTGTTTGATACCTGGCTGCTTGGGTTGATAAAAAACATGGATCATCGGCGGGGGACTATCCGCAGTATCCTTTGCCGGCATGAGCTTTGTGTATTGGAGAAGGTATGACGACTATCCCGCACGCTATATCCCGCATCGGTTCCGCGTATGGCGGATGGGACGTTGCGCTCGGACTCATCCCCAGCGGCGTGACGATCCTTTCCTGCGGTATAGGAAATGACTTTTCGTTCGACCAGTTCCTGATTGAAAAGCGAAATTGCTTTGTCGTGATGGTCGACCCGAACAGTGTCGCGATAGAGGCTCTTGCCGTAAGTAATCTCCCCCTGAAAAACTATGCGCATATCGCGGCTGCGCTTTGGACGGATGAGCTCGGTGTCGCGTTCGGGGCTGAACGCAGCAACGGGGCGGGGGTTTATTCCAGCGGGCGGAAAGTGAAAATTGGCACCGTTACTATTGACGGGCTCTTGGCAAAGCATCCGAGGGCAGCTTTGTTGAAGATGGATATCGAGGGTGCGGAATACGATTGCATTGCCGGGGCCCGGTTTGATATCCGGCCTGCGCAGATTGCAGTCGGATTTCACACGGCAAAGGGAAGCGGTGACCGGCGGAAGGCAATAGAGAAACTCGAATCACTCGGCTATTATGTGGCGTCCGTGGAGGACGATGGGCCGGAGATCGTGAACCTATTTATTCGGAAGGATATCTAATGGCCGGCGGACGCCTTATACCGGGTAGCCAATACGGCGAGGATGCCGTGATCGTTCGGCTCTTCGGCGAACGCCAGGGCGGTTGTGCCTTGGATATAGGCGCGGCGGACGGCCTGCATCATAGCAACGTACATCGCCTGATTACAGATTATGCATGGTGCGCGTTGCTTGTGGAACCGCATCCGGTGCTTGTTGGAGAGGCGCGGAAACGATATGCGGGAAATGATCGCGTGCATGTGGTTCACTCAGCCATACGTGCTGTCCCCGGTGACTGTATCCTGCATCTATATGAGCCCTCATATTATGGACAAGTCTCCACGACTGTCGAGGAGTTCAAGCAGCAGGTCATTGAGCAGCACGGTGATCAGTTTACAAAAGATGTGACTGTGTCCTGTGACACGACGCGGGCGATTATTGAAAGATTTATGTTAACGAAAATAGACTTCGTAAATGTTGATTGCGAGGGCTCAGAGATCGATGCCCTGCATACTTTTCCGTTTGATTCCCAGCGTCCGGAACTTTTTTGTATTGAGATGGCCATGCATGTAGAACAGATAGATGGAATCATGCGTGACCAGGAATACGTCCAGCTCAAGGGGTTGGCAAGATATAAAAATGCCTTTTACGTTCCAATGGATCAGGAAGATGATTGCTATAAACGACTCGCTTGATCACGTTGATCTCGACATGCGCAAACTTTGCGGGGAGCGCCTTCGCGCATACGAGACCGCATACGCGACGCTCGCGCGGAAGCATCCCGTATTCTGTAAGGGCTGGGGCCGTCCGGTGATGCATCCGCACCGATTTATGAATATGGTTGTAGCCCTGGACTACGGCCCTGGGTGTGATTGGACATGGATCGATGTTGGGGCGTATGACGGGGCGCTTGTGATGATGCTGCGGTGCATGGGAGTAGCTGCATACGGTATTGAGGCTGTGGACTGGAAAGAGATGTGGGATTTACTTGGCGTCACTGATTACATGAATAAAAGTATCGCCCGAAAGGTACATACGATTTCAGTGCTGAATTATGCGCATGCATTTCAACCCGAGGAATTGATCGAGCACTTGTTCACGCAGTATGGAGAGCCAACCGTGTTGCTCATTGACCGTGAAAAACGGACGCCGCATGTGAACAATAAACTGTGGTACAATGAAAACACCCTTTCGGATTTAGGCTTTTCAGAGATACGGTCTTTTCCAGAGATGGCGGCGACGGATATTAACTACGGGAGAGAACTCCTTGTCAGACGCTCGGCTCGTTAGAATAGATGATTATCCGTGGCGTGGAATGTGGTGCACGCCCGAGTACGACGACACGCTCTTCCATGCGTTGCGGATGTTCAACGCGCGACGCGTGCGGTATATCCTGGGTGTTGTTCCGTATGAAATGACTTGGCTGCAGGCGATTGCGCTGAAGGCGGTAATGGCCGGCGGTAGTGGTTCGGTAGTGATGCACGGGTTCTCGCACGGATACGCTTCTCCGGCGCTCCGGGCGCAGCAGGTACAGTCGGCCGGATGGCATGCTCAGTATACAACCATGATGGCGGGAGGTGGTGAGTTCTCCGGGATGAGCATGGAGCGTTGCGATCATGATCATCTTGTTTCGCATAAAATCCTGCAGCAGTCTTTCGGTTCGCTGTATGATCCTGCGCACTTCATTGCGCCGTTTAACTGCTACACGCAGGCCTTGCTGGATGCGCTGGACGAGACAGAAATAAAATTCCTTCACACGTGCGACAAGGAATATAACGAGTATAAATACGCCGGGTTGAATTATCGAAACATCAAGCCCGTGGTGTCGCGCCTGTATCGCGGGTATGACTATGCCGGGAATGTGGCGGGGAAACTTCCCGACGTGCTCAAGGCCGGAGAACAGATCACGTTACATTGGTATTATGATTGCTACAAAAAGTCGCATTGGAAAGATGAGTACGCGCGGCTGCTTGATGCGCTGGCAAAGGAACCCGAGTATGTCACTCCAGCATAATATCGTGATTGGAAAACTGATCGACTTCGCTCCGCGAAGTGTGCTCAACATCGGGCTGCGCAATACGTCGAATCTCGATGTATACCGCTGGTGTGAGACGAATCGTATCCTGTTTTGCACCGTGGAGATACACAAGCCGAATAGCGAGTTCATCAGGGCGGAGCATCTTGGGTTTCTGCAAGAGGGCGACGTGTATGAGATCGCAAGGGGCTTGCCGCAATTTGATCTCGTGCTCTGGATGCATGGGCCGGAGCACCTTACGGTACAGCATCTCGGGGAGACGCTCAATGCTTTGGAAGCTGCGGCGCAGAAGGCCGTGATCATACAGATGCCCGAGGTACCGGAGACTACGCCATTCCTGCATGGGAACCCGTGGGAGCGGCATTTGTCACACCCGCCGCGCGAGTACTGGGTTGGGCGCGGGTATACATACATCGCAGACGCAGCGGGGGCGGAGAACACCGCGACATACGTACTATGCAAGTGATGATCTTACAGAGCGCCGGGGAGCATAAAGAGAACGCCCACTTCCGTGAGGCGCTTTCCCTCCAGCGGGCGTTTCAGTCGCTCGGTGCGGATGCCGTGGTCATTGGTCCGGGCTACGGGGATTACCTGCACGATCTGGATATCTGGCTCGGAGAGGTGGACGCGGTTCTGATACTGGAAAATTACTGGCGGACACCGTGGCTTGACTTTATCCGCGCCCGCGTGATTGAACAGGGAACACATTGCGCCCTCTGGTCAATCGATGCGCACGTCCCGGCGGCCGCAGCCCGACACTTGGCCCTCGTAAGGGAACAGCATATTCCCATTGTGTTCTGCAGCACGGAACGGACGCAGGAAATGTTTATTTCTGCAGGGGCTGCAACCGCGTGGCTTCCGAATGCGTATGACCATACGTTGATTGGCCCGCGCGATGCAAAGAATAAATATGATGCCGGGTTCTGTGGCAGGATGATTGCGGGGCGGGATGCTTTTTTCAGGGGTGTTTCTCCTACGGTGCGGATTGACGAGTGGGTGCTGGGCGAGGCGATGGTGCAACGCGTGAATGAATATCGTGTGCATGTAAATCGGTCGTACAGCATCGATATCAACTATCGGTGCTTTGAAACATGCGGATGCCGTACAGCGTTACTCACGAATCGGGTACCAGGGATTGAAAAGATATTCACGGATAAAGAACACTGTCGATATTACAATACGGCGGAGGAATGTTCAATTATACTCCGGGACATGATCGCGCATCCGACGGATGCCGAACTCATGGCCTATCGGGCGTATGAGCATGTGAGAAAAAATCATACCTATCTGAATCGCGCGCGTACCATTATGGAAAGGATGCGCTGATGTCTATTTCACTTACCACCACGTACGTCCGGGAACAGTTCCTGACTGATATGACGGGAACAGATTTTGATGCTATGCTCGGAGACCTGATCACGGATGTCGTGGCGCGGGCCGTCGAGTACCTGGGCGACGATGCAATCACGGGACAGAGCACAATGCCCGCAGAACTATTGCGGCCACTGGCGAAACAAGTATCGTACGAGTTCCGCCGGCGGAAGGACGCTGGGCTCACGTCCATTTCCTTCCCGGATGGAAGCGTCAATAAATTCAGCGATGACGAGTGGCTGAAGGGCGTATCGATAGTCTTGGATCGGCACACGTACATATATCTCGGGGATCAGGAGTAAATAGCATGGACGGCGAATCAGTAACGCTTATATCCGGTGGGGTCGCTGTGGTGATGGGCGTGCTCGGGTATCTGGGTAAAGAGATAAAGACCAAACACGATGAGCGGCGGCGCGTGTCGGAGGAGCCGGGGAAAAATGGAAAGTGCGTCACGAAGGAACGCCTTGAGGAACATTGTACCGGGCAGTTACACGTGATTGCGACAAAGTTTAATGCCATTTCGGAGAAGCAGGATTCCCAGCGGGAGGCCGTGGAGAAACTGACGGAATCAATTTATCAGTGGAAAGACGAAGCCGTCGAGAAACTCGCCGACCACGGCGCACGACTTGGCGCGATTGAACGGAGGCAGCCGCATGGCAGATAGGGCGGACATGCATGTGACGCCGGACGGTGAACTGGTCAAGGTTGATCTCAGTGTTACTGATGGCGACGGTACGGTATGTCTGGAGAATGAAGCACGGTGGTACATTGCGCAGGGACTCACAACCAAGCCACAGGATACGGGCGATGCGTTGACAAAGGATGATGTGTATGGCGTCGGTTCGACTTTATAACGCGGAGAAAATCTACAAAGAGATCGCCCGTTATGGGAAGAAGGCTTTCCCAGTGATACGGCGCTCGCTTGCTACAACCGCGGCCGAGTTCGTCACCAAGGTGAGGGACGAACGCATGAGCGGGCCAACATCATCGACCACGGTGTCCGTACGCTCGGGAGCAATGCGTCGCGGACTGCGGTTTGCTGGTGTGCAAGAGGAACCTCGCGGGTTCGTGGCGAAGGTGACCACGGATAGGAAATACACTTTCGTACACTTTGGTCCGCGTGGTCAGGTAACTACCATTCGACCGAAGAACGCAAAGGCCCTCGCCATCCCGCTTGCCGCGGCGATGACGGCTTCGGGTGTTGCGAAGGGGAGCCCGCGAAATGGCCCTTGGGGTAAAACGGTAATTATCCCGACGAAACGAGCGGGTGGTTCGCTGGCCATCCTGTATGGAGTGCGTGAGAGGCAAAGTGGAAAAAACGCAGGCAAGGGCTATGGTGGACTTGTCCCGCTCTTTGCCCTGATGAAGTCCGTGCAGGTACCCGCGCGTATAGACCCGAAGGATTTTGTTTCATGGCTCGGAAAAACCTATATCGATAACATGTGTCGGGGCCTGAAAGAACTGAAGGAGAAACAGAATGCCTGATTGCGTAAAGTTGCTTCTGCTCGATGCGTTGGTCACGACCGCACAGACCGTGACAGATATCATCGAGGTGCATCTCAATGAGAGTACTCCGCGCGCCCGTGAGGAGTATTCCTATCCGGTGCTATTTCTGCACGACGAAGCGGAGAGTGTTGAATCGCGTAACCGTGTCACAGTCGGGACGTTTGAACTAATTGCCGAGATATGGGCGGAGGGTAAAAATACGGAACGGACGCTGGAGGACTTACGAGCGAAACTTAAAAAGGCACTATACAGTAGTGTTGCACTGCGTACCCTAAATGCGGCTTGCCGCGAGAGGAGGTCGGAGAGGCTCACCTTTGCGGATACCGATCTGGCTGGAGCTATCGTGATCCGGTACGAGGTGATATACCTCGCTGATAGGCTTGATCCGTTTTCACAGTTAGGATATTGAGGGAGGTTGTAAATGACGTATCGTTCACCCAATGTTGAGAATTACATCCTCGGCAAAGGGAAGCTTTATTTTGATCGGTTCGACGATGCTGGAGCCAGCACCGGCGAATTTGATCTGGGGAATGCGCCGGACTTTGTCGTGACTCCTGCGGTCGAGACTCTCGATCATTTCGAGAGCATGGCCGGAATCAAGGAGAAGGACAAGTCGGTTGATATCAGCGTCGGCTTCACCTGCAAGTTTACCCTTGAGGAATACTCGCGGTGGAATCTGATGCTCGCTATCATGGCGACAAATGAAGGGACGTATTCCCAGGCAACCGGGCACCAGGTCAATGAGGCAATTACGGCGCATAGCGGCAAGTGGACAAAACTCACGCGCCGAAATGTGCACGATTGCGTTGTGACCAGCGTGAACGGGTTGGTGACATACACAGCGACCACGGACTACCTGATCGACCAGGCGACGGGCCGATTGTTCACTGTTGAAGATGGAAGCATCGCGGATGCCCAGGCATTGCATGTTGACTATCTTCACGACAGCACGACTTACGGCAAACTCAGCGCAATGGAAGATAGCACCATTGAGGGCTCGCTGCGGTTTGTCGGAAACCCGAGCGTCGGGCCGAAGTACGAAGTGGAGATATGGAAAGTAAAGATCAAGCCGACCGGCGACGTGAAGTGGATTTCCGAAGAGTGGTCCACAATCGAAGTCGAAGGCGAAATCTTGAAAGATGCGGCGAACCATCCGACCGAGCCGTGGTTTACTTTGCTGGACACCACGGAGAACGAATCGGCTGTCTCGTAGACAATCAACCGGCGGCTGGGGAGAAATCCCCAGCCGCCGTAAGGGGGAATAAAATGGGTGGTCCGGAAGTGCTGGTGGGGGATGAGCAATACGCCGGAGTAACCGTGTATCCGATCACGGTAGGGATGCTGATAAAAAACGCGGGTGTATTCAAGCGCATAAAAGACGCGTGCAAGGAGGGTGGGATTTCCCTCGATAGCTTTTCAAAAGACCCGTTCCCTGCGATTGAAAAGTTGCTTCCCGTTGCGCCCGAAGTGCTGCAGATGGTGACACGCAAAAGCAGCGAAGAGATTGAGGCAATGGGCCTTGATGTCGCAGCCGGGGTGCTTGTCGTATCGCTGCGACAGAACATGGGCTACATCCGAAAACTATTCGGCCCGATACTTCAGACCGTAAAGCAGGAGACGGAAAGCGTGGAGGAGCCGATCACTTAGTACGGGCCGTAGAGCGGCTCGTTGCACGCGGTCATGACGAGCGGCAGGTGGTGTGGGAATACAGCATTGCGAAACTGGAGGCGTATCTTGAGGCAGCGGACGAAAACGAACTGGACGAACTTGTGCAATTAGTCCGGGTACAGCATGATCCGAAGGGTGTGCTAAAAGACGCCAAGCGGGCGGCGCGTGGCGTTGGCGCTGCGTTACCTCCAGCGGATGCGGCGCGACTGCAGGCATTATCACGGAAACGGAAAGGCCGGTAGGCAATGGCCGATACTGAATTGCTGGGTGTAGTACTCGCTCTCCGCGCGGACGTTACTGACCTGAAAGCGAAGTTCAGCCAGGCGGAGTCAAGCGCCCGTGCTGCAGGCACAAAGATGAGCGATGCCTTCAAGGGCGTGGCCCTTGGCCTTGGGGCAATCGGCACGGCGTTTATGATTTTCAAAAAGGGCCAGGCCTTGATGCAGGGCGCAATACAGGCGGCGCAGAAGCAGGAGTTCGCGCAGCGGAAACTTCAGTCCGCTCTCGGGTATACGAGCACCGCCCTACTTCAACAAGCGTCTGCATTGCAGGCGAGCACGACTTTCGGTGACGAAGCCATTGTCGAGGCGCAGGCGCTTGTAGGGGCTTTCATCAAAGAGGAATCGCAGATCAAACGCCTCATGCCGCTGATATTGGATTTTGCGGCGGCGAAGGGAATTGACCTGAAGAGCGCCGCGGACCTGGTGACAAAGTCAATCGCGAGCGGAACGAACGCCCTCGCACGGCACGGGATAAAAATTACTGAGTCAAAGGACAAGGGCGAGCGCCTGGAGTCCGTGATCAAAGGACTGGACAAGGCGTTCGGTGGGATGGCGGAATCAATCGCGCAGACGCCTTCGGGAATACTGGAGCAGCAAAAGAATCTGCTTGACGATATGGCCGAGTCTGTTGGGATGGAGTTGATACCGTTTCAAATCGAGTGGAATAAACTCCTATTGGAAACGCTCCAAGGATGGGGTTGGATTTACACGCGGATAAAAAAGACGCTGAGCTGGGCAGACCTTGCTAAGCAACGGGAAATCACGTGGCATGAGCAGATGCGGGATGACGCCTTTGCGACTGCAGCGCAATTACAGCGAACAATCGACAAAGTGAAGGAGCTCGGGCGCGAAGGAAATAAAACTGTCCAGCTGGAAGTCGGAGGGAAACAGGAAGTTCTCACGATTGATAAAGCGATTGCCAAACTGGAACAAGATCGCCGTATCGCCCTCCGTACCGCAGGTGGCGAAGCAAAGATGACCGGGGCGTTGATAAGTCCGACGGTTGCAGGTGGAAAAAAGACAACGCCTACCACACCAGAGGTTGATCCGGAAGCGGCCGCCACGAAACAGAAGGCCGCGTTGCAATTACAAATCGCGGAAATCGAAGCGGCACTCGTTTCATACAGCGCGGAATTGAATCTGGCCCTCACGCAGATTGATGCTCAATACGCGTCAAGCAGCGTTTCCATCCAGCAGTACTTTGCGTCGAAGCGGGCGATCATCGAGGAACAGGCCTCGGCGGAGATATCAACGAAAAAGGAACTGGCCCTGCTGGAACAGGATGCCGCAAAGTTCACTACGATGTCGGCGAATATTGACAAGCTGAAGATCGATGCGCAGATAAAGAAGATTGAACTTGACAAGGAAGAGGCCGATGCGCTGAAGGCCCTCAGCGTTCAGCAAATGGAAAACGCGCAGACCGTGGCCGGGATACAGGCGCGGGTGGACAGCGCGGGGATACAGACGTACCGGGAACGGCTTGACGAGGAACTTGCAGCCCTCGCGGCAAAGCACGAAGAGGAACTGAGGAGACTCCGCGAGCACGGGACGGCTGTCGAATTGATCAAGAGCGCGACCCGTGCGCAGACGCAAGAGACGGTGCTTGCGGAACAGCAGGCTCAGGTTGCTTACCTGCAGAACTCCCTCAGCGTGATCAATGATGTCGTGGGGCAGATATCCGGTATCTACGATCAGTACTATGCCAAGGTCGTGCAAGAAGAAAAACAAAAGATGGAAGCACAGATTTCCGCCGCGCAAGCCGCGGGCGCGAGTGAGTCGCAGCTTGAGTCTTTGCGCAAGAGCCTATCCGCACAGGCGAACGCCCGCGCGAAGAAGGCTTGGGAAAAGCAGAAGAAGGCTGACCTCGCCTCTGCAGTAATTGGGACAGCCCTTGCGGTGGTGAATGCATTGCAGACGAAGCCTTTTTATGTGGGCCTTATTATGGCCTTGCTCGCAGGAGCAGCCGGAGCGGTGCAAATTGCGACCATCGCCGGGCAGTCCTACCCAGGGATGGCAACGGGCGGTCTCGTATCGCAGGGTACCACGGGCACGGCGGACGACGTACATGCGCGACTTTCCCGCGGCGAGTACGTTACTCCGGCGAAGAGCGTCTCGTACTACGGGCCGGAAGTGATGGAGGCGTTGCGCCGGCGCAGCGTGCCGAAAGAACTCTTTTCAGGGATCGGCGCCTCTGGTATCCGACGCGGGGCCGTTTCCTTTGCAGAGGGCGGGATGGTGACGGCGCAGCCCGGGCAGGGAGAAAAGCCGGTGACCATTGTCAATTTTCTTGATCCGGCGATCATGGATCGGTATATTAACAGCATCGAAGGAGAACGGGCAATTGTAAACGTGATCAATCGCCGTTCATACGAAGTGTCAAAAGCGTTAGGAGGTTGAGATGAGCTGGACATATCGAGGGTACGAAGGAAATGATGAGCACGAGACGCCATGGTATGCGCGGGAAGTTGATTTATTTGAAGCGATTATTGACGCGCTCCCTGCAGCGGGGACCACTTATGTCAGCACCGAGCATTATCATTCAAAACTTGCTTCCCCGGACGGGTTGACCGACCCGGCTGTATCCGTGATAGACACCGGACTCGTCGGTATCGGTATTGCGATCCCAGAATATCTTGCACATATTTTTTCCGGCAACAGTACCGGAGTAGCTGACGTGGGCGCTGATGAGTTGGTTATTGAGGGCGTAGGGAAAGCTGGATTGTCCGTGTTGGTGGGCGATGACTCAGAGGCAAAACTGTTTTTCGCCGACCAGGATCAGACAGGGTATATCCGCTGGTACAATGCGGGGATTGATTTATTCCCGGATGGCGCGACTCAATACCTGTCCGCGCGTGGCGGTGCGTTTGAAATAAACCCCGGCCAAGCCAACATCTCCACGGGCGTTTATTGGGACAGCGGCGTAGCGATTTATGTGGACGGTGCAACCGGCAACACGGTCATCAATTATTCCAGTAAAGATTGCGATACAACAATAAATTGGGACAGCGGCGTCGGGTTGTTTGTGCGGGGTAGCGATGGCGTGGTGGGCGTGGGCACGGCCACATTGCAGGCGTGGAGGACTGCGGATATCGAAAGCGTGCTGAGTTTCGGCTCAGCCGGTGCCGGTTCAATCGCTGGTAATGGGACAACGATGTATGTGGCAGGAAACTGCTATTATGATAGCACTGACTCTCGATGGGAATACTCTGCCAATGGGCGAGCAACTCTGTATACAATAGATACCGCAAACGGTTCCCATCAGTTTCAGTGCGCGGCGACAGGCGTAGCGGCTGCAGCAATTACGTGGATCGATTTTATCAAGACGCTCGCATCTTCACCGATGAGCGTTATTTTCAATTCTGGCCTGAAGGACATTGACACGATTATCTGTGGTGATACCGATGATTATCTCTTTTTGGTGGACGCAAATGCGGACAAAGTTTGTATTTCAACGGTCACCCCTCTTGCTGCAAAGATGACCATTTTGCAGGATGATGCCAGCGGCGAATCGTGTCTGTCGTTGTCACAGGCGGATGTGAGCGAGGGCGTGGTAGATTGTTTAGCGAGTGACCGTGGCGCGATACTTGCCACCGTCAACAGTGCTGCATCAGTGCGTTGGGAACTGAATGGAATCGTATACAGGTTGGCGCTCTATGCAGACGCATAAACTGATAATCACAACCCCCGTTTATCGCTCCGAGGATGCCATAGTCCCGGAGTGCCGGGCGACGGTACACGCGCTGCGCGATGCGGGAATGTGTGTCGCGCCAGAGTGGGTTATCAAGCCCGGGCCGTTGGTTGCCCGGAACCGCAACGACGCGATACGGTATGCTTTGACAATTCCCGGCTGGACACACCTGCTGACGCTCGATGCGGATATATCCCTGCGGTATCCCGTTGACGATGTTCAGCGCCTGCTCAATGCCGAGGTTGATATCATCGGCGGGGCGTACACGATGCGGAACGAGGCAGGCCCGGATATGCTATGTGCTGCGCGACTGGACAGCGGTCACCTGGCCGCGACCAGTACCGGGCGGCACTCCGTGGACTGGACGGGCGGCGGGTGCATCCTGCTGCGGCGGGAGTGCCTGGAAGCGCTGGGGCCGCTGTGGTTTCGGCATGAGTTCAACGCAGACGGCACAGACCAGACCCCTGAGGATGTGGGATTTTGTCAGCACGCGCGGGAAAAAGGATATAAAATTTGGCTCGACTGTGATGTGCATGCCGTACATCACCAACTCAACAATAGGAGGATCGCAATGGAAGAGTATCAGGTTCCGAAAGAAGAGCACGTTGAGATGCTGCAGGAAAAAATTAAGGGCTGCGTTCGGGGAATACTTTCACTTACCATCGACGCGAAGGCAGCGGAGATTTCCGGGAATGTCAAAGGGATGGAAAAAATTGAGGCGGGTCTTTCGGCAACGATGAAACAGAAGGCGGCATACGAACAACTGCTGAAGGAAATGAATTAGCGATATGCCTTACGGTGAATATGGTTACGGAGAATACGGGTACAAAGGAGAACATCCTCCGGCGCCCGTGCCGCTTGTAGGTGAGCGGGTCTTCCAGTGGCGACCGGATTGGAAAGATGGCGTATCCCTTGGCTACGTGGCGAACACTGTAATCTCCGAAAGCCAGTATCACGTCGAACAGCGTCGCGCGTTGCATGGAACGCTTAAACGCCGAATGTCTTTTACCGTTGCCGATGATGAGTATCTTCCAGCGGTCGAGAACTTCCTTCGTCGCTGGCATTCGGATATAATCTGGATGCCGCTGTGGCAGGAGCGTCTCGTCGTGACTGCGATTGGCGGCGGAGGCGCGTTGCAGATTTCCGTCGCAGACACGACGGATCGCTATAATCTCAATAATCTTTGCACGCATCTTGCCTTGATCGATCAGAACCTTTCGATTGCTCCTGAACTTTTTGTAATCGATACAATATCTGCCGACGTTATAACGATAGAGACGTCCGTGGTCGGAGCGTATACAACGGAGAACGCGCTATTGTATCCGGTCATTACCATGTACTTGGATACAAATACGCTGACGGATATCACTGCGCACTACGGTCAATATGCCCTTGCATGGAGGGAATGGTTCTAAATGTCAGACCTGATAACTGAAATCATCGAATCGCGGAACGCCCCGGCAAAGCTGCCACCTGCGATATGGCTGCGGGAAACGCCCGTAGACCACGACACGGCAGAGGTGCGGGATGAACAGGCGCGGCTGCGGTACACGGTGGTGCACCCGCACTGGTACGATACGGTAGCGGGCAAGTACACGAAGGCTATCCCGGCTGTTGTGGCGGCAGACGTTGGCGATGGCGCAGGCTACAAGACTGTCGGCGCGATGGACAAGTACGGGTTTGCGCAACTCGACTGGATCGTGGGTATCAAGTCGCGTGCCACGGGCAAGCAGTACTTGACGAAGCCGTATGCCCTGACGCGGCACAACGGGGCGCATACCAACGCGGCCATCACCAAGGGTATCTACGAGTACGCCAAGCCTGCGGATGCGTTCGGGCAGGAACTTGGCAGGGCGGCGAAGTGGGGCGGCATATTCCGCGATGTTGACATTCGCGCCGAGGTGAGTGGCGGCGGGGCGCTTGCCATTCAGCATACATGGCACAAAGAGGCGTGCGATGAATCGGAGTGGTACGGTGTGATATGGGAAGTGGACTGCACGGCGGCAGAGTACCTGACGCTGATTCAGCCGGACGGCCCGCATGACACGCGCCTGCAACCGTATGTGACTGAGGACAAGCTGCAGTGTATCGTTGAGTACTTCTCAGTGGAGCAGTTCCGCGAGCTTGACGCGGACGGTAAGCCCACGGGCCGACTTGTTGACATCACGCACGACTACACGACTATCAGCGTCAACCTTGCGGCGGCTCTTGCCTTGGCCGCAGACACGACCTACTACCTGACGGCACTGTGTAACCTTGGCACGTACAATGTCACGAGTACAAGCACGCTCGGGCACGAGGCGATAATCAAGACGAACGCCGCGTATGGCTTCCGGGTCAATAGTACGGGTACATGGAATGTCTCATATGTCAAGTTCACGAGTAAGAATGACGATACGATAGGCGAGGCCATTGCGGGGAGTAGCGGAAGCCCTGCGGCGGCAGATCAGACGGTAGGGTATGTGCAAGCAAGCGGAACCGGAGCCACCAGCGTTGCATCATCTCACGTGTCGTTCAACTACTGTACACCTGCGTCAAACTCGACCGTATACGGATGGACAGCAAACAAAAGCACGCGCACGTTTACCGATACTGATATATCGTTCCGCAACATTGCGGTCACGGTGAATGCGGGCGGGTTGTGCTACGGTTCATATAACAGCACCAATGGGGCCGTAACAGTGGATGGGCTATCCATTGATTCTACCGTGACCACGAATCAGGGTGCCGGAATGATTCGGATACGCAACGTGGCCGCGAATTGCAGTATCACGAATGTTACAAACTTGCCTGACAGCTCCGTGAATTACTCATTCGGGATAATCTTCGTTGCCAATGTTAACGGTGTTGTATTCACCGCCAAGAATTGCGTGTGTGGCATGTCGTTGACCGGCAATGCACTGTACCTTCATCAATGTGTTACCGCAGGCGTCACGGCAACGGTCAACTATAGTAACTGTCTTGCTGTGAAGAAAGGCGCGGGCAACGCCAATGGATTCCAAAGCAGCAAAACCGCCGGAACGGTGAACTATTCAATAATCGATAGCATCTGCCTGGACTGCGTAACGGGCGTATCCAATGGTGGTGGTGATACCGTCACGCACACCTACAACGACTACTACGGGTGTACCGCCAACGCATTCGAGGCGCTCACCGCATCCGAAATCACGACCAACCCCGCGCTCGGCAACCTCCCTGCGGGATGTGTGATTGACACGGCCACGTGTAATCGGCCCAATGGCTATGCGGTGACGGGCTTCGAGATGAACGGTAGCGACACGTTCGACAATCTCACCATTGACGAAGCGGTTTACACGAGTACGGGATGGAAACATGCCGGAACGAAACTGGTTACAATGGGGCCGATGTACGCACTGACCACGTTCCCGGAAGTGATAACATCGCTCACGCCCAACAGCGGCAGCACAGCAGGCGGTACGGCTGTTGCATGGGCCGGGCTTGGATTCGGCACAACTCAAGGCACGGGCAAAGTCTACCTTGACGGCGTAGAGCAGACGGTCACTGCATGGGCCGATGATGGCCCGGACATTACCACAATTGCGCACGCGACGGGAGCTGTCGATGCATCCTGCACCAATTACCGGGGCGCGACGTTCTCGCTGGCCGGGGCGTTTACTTTTGTCACCACCCTCTCCATTACTTCGCTCGATGTTATCTCAGGGACGACGGCCGGCGGAACGACGGTAGTGATAACCGGGACGGGCTTCGGTGCCGTGCAAGGGGCCGGGACAGTGGACTTCGGCGGCACCGCAGTGGCGTCGTATGCCTTGTGGGGTGACACAAGCATTACCATCGTCACTCCCATGCATGCGGCTGGGCTTGTTGATGTGACTGTTGACCTTGGTGGGGCGAGTGTCACAAAAACGGGGGCGTTTACTTTTATTTCTCCGATACCTCCTGCGGTTGGGGATGATCTTGAAGACCTGCTCGGCGTTGCCACGCTCTGGGATATCGGCTTTGACTGGCGGGACAACCCGACGCGTCGCGTTGATCTCAGCCGTGATGTACTGGAACTTTCAACGTCACGTATTGAACTCATAGAGCGCACAGACTATCTCGCGCAGGAAGTGCGCTATGGGATCACGGGGATGACAGCAGAGGAAACGCACGACCTGATTGCCTTCTTTGCCGCACGCCTTGGACGATACAGAAAATTCTGGCTTCCCGTGCCGACGAGGAGATTCACCCTCACGGAAAACGCTTCGACACTTGATACGCACCTCACGGTAACGGATTCAAATTTCGCGGAGTTCGCCCAGGGATACGAGCGTGTGATTGTCTACATGACAGACGGGGCTCGGATCACACGCGGGATTGAAAGTGCCGCGGACAATGGCGACGGAACAGAGCAGCTGAATATCATCACTCCGCTATATCGGGATATCATTGCCACGGACGTACAGCTGTGCTGTCCGCTATTGCTTGTGCGCTTTGCCGAGGACGAGTTGAACCTCAGCCATAAGACAGCACACGTTGCTTCGGCCGCAGTCGGATTCATGGAACTGGTGCGGGAGTATACGCAAACGGGAGGATCGTAGGATGACGAGTATCTTCCAAGGGAACGAGGCCGGTGTCTCGGCTGATCTTTACTTCCTCCAGCGTGAAGTGCGTACGCAGGCGTATACCTCGGCCGATGCGGACATTTTATATGATGGCCGGACGTATAAGAGGGAGACGATCAAACGCTCTGCGATCAGCAATGTGTTCAGCGGTGACCGGTTGCAGGTGACGATGGAGGCAAGCGTCGCGTCGGTCTTTGATTTTCTCCTGCTCGGTTCCGCCCACGACCGGCTCCTGCTGACTATTTACCAGTATAATATCACGGCGGCCACAGCCCTTCAGATATTCACCGGAGCCATGGACTCGTATACGCTTTCCGGTGGGAAGGCGACCGTTGTCTTTCACAGCGACGGCTTTGCCCTCGACACGGAGTTCCCGCGTGCCCTGATCAATACCACGTGCAACCATACTGTATATAGCGATCAGTGCAAGTTAAAAATGGAATCGTGGAAGATCATTGGGAAGGTCGTGCGGCAAGACGACTGGTATGCGGGGGACACGGTTACGTCGTCCGTGGTGCTGGAGGACCAGGCGCCAAACCTCTTCGGCAAATGGCTGAGTGATATGACGGACGCAGACCTGGCCTTTTGCATGATTGAATACAATGGAGTATATCGCGTGGTGACAGCGGCGGAGCCGGACTTCGTGGACCCGGCAAATCGGCTGATGTGGCTCGATAGATCATTCCCGGTTGGATTCTTAAAAACCGGAGACAGTGTGGCGGTCATCCTGGGTTGCACACGGGACCCGGAGATCTGCATCACCCGCTTTGATAACCTGATACATTTCCACGGGTTCCCGTATCTGCCCTGGGGCCGGGAGGCGGGGAAGGCGATCCCGCTGCTGTATGGACTCGGAAAACTACGGCTTGATAATACGATCTGGGAAGGGTATGGGCAGATGATCGGCGCGGTGAACCGTACCTCTTTTTGGTCCGTGGTATGCTTCGGTGAAATCGAATGGCGATATCTTTACGGGCCGTTGATCCCGGGAGGCGTTGTCGAGATTACCAACCCGGCGGTGCGGGCGAATTGGATTAAAATTACAAACGCCGGGTATGACGGGACATATCCGGTCTGGCCGCCGACACCGTCCTTGCCTCTCACCGGACGATATTGCAATGAGCCGCGCGGAGTGGCTCACGCGTACTTCGCGTGGACAAACCAGTTTGGCCCTTATGCGATACTGGCGCACGGACAGGGGACAGCGGCAGATGTCTATGTGGAGGTGTCACGGGCGCTGGACGAGAGCCCCGTCGTCCCATACTGGGTCGGGACGGAAGGGGTGACGGCCTCGGGTGTTTCCCCTGCGGCGGTTATCTACGACATACTGACCAACGAACTTTATGGCCTTGGGATGGCAATGAGCAAGATTGATATTGCTTCTTTCAACTCCGCCAGCGCCGCGTGCGCCGCCCGAGGTTTTGGCGTGAACCACTGCTGGGACACCGTGACCACGGCGCGAAAGATAATCGATACCGTATGCTCTACTTATGGATTGTTGCTTTCAGTGAACGCCGCGGGGAAGTTACAGTTGACACTACTTTTAGAGGCCACGGCGATGGTCCCTGTGCGCACGTTGACTGCGGCGGATATTTCTGCCATTGAGCTGGAAACGCCCTCTTGGGACAAAACCTATAATTGCGTTTACTGCGAGTCAGACACAAACCTCTCTGCACACGGGACGCCTGCCGGGCAGAAGAGCCGGATCGAGGTCAACGATCAAGCCAATCAACTTTTCACCGGCTCAGTACGGAAGTTGAAATACGACGCGGAATGCTTCCAGATGGGAGAAGCGGCCTTCATTCAAGAACCGATTTACCGGCGGATGTATGAAATACTGCGCGAGGTCTCCTCCCCGAAAAGTTCCGGGTCAATCCGGTATGATTTGCGGCACGCGGATCTGCTCCCTGGACAAGTGATACGGGTGACGTATGCGCCGTACTCGGTCGACGGACTGTTTCGGATCACGGGGCGGGATGTTCCTGATTCGGACTCAAACACTATCACCGCATCTATCGTGCAGATATCCTCCGCGCAATACAATACGGATTTCGTGGAGACCGGGGACGAGGGCCGGCGAACGGGATATGTTAACATGAGCGCCTCGGGGGCGGAGTTGATACAGTTCCCGTGGTCGCTGCCGAAAGACGGCCTGAGCAAGGTGAGCGTCAATGAGTACAAGGACTTGGCCGGGATATACGTGAGTTGGGATTGTCCGTACGTCTCGCAGAAGTTCCTCTCCACGCAATACCTTTCCCCTGCGGACTGGGATGTATATATCAATGACGAAGGTGCGGGGCCGGGTGGAGACCATCTCATCAGCGTGCAGTTGAATGTCACGCGGTTTGTCGCGGTACTGGGCAGAATCAATGCATACGAAGATGTTTGGGTGTCGGTGGCGGAGCGTTATTACTGAGAGGAGACTGGTATGGATCTTGTTCGCGATATTCTTTTTGGCAATCTCCGCATGGGTGACACAGCCCATACGCGCAGTCAGAGTATCAAGGCCACAGTAATCGTATATGCCGAGGCCTGGGGCGGCGGACGCGCGGGACGCAAACGCGCACGCGAGGCGTTGCAGAATCCGAATTATCCGAACCACTCTCTCACGGTGCTCGATGACTGGGGGCAGAAATATCCCGTGGAGGCCGGCGCCTTGGGCTATGCCCGTGGGAACTTCGATGACTATCGGAAAAAAGATTGTCGTATTGTGCACGTCCAGCGGTGGGCCGGGTTCGACGATCCGGACGTACGGACGCTTGCTGGCAAAACGCTTGAGCGCTGGGCACGACGCGGGACACGCGTGCGGTACGATCTCCGAGGGGCGGTGACGAGCACCAGACTCGGGAGATTGCTCTTTCCAGCGTGGCGCGATGCGGCAGATAGGTTTTACTGCTCAGAGGGCGCGACCGGGTTGCTTGTAGTATGTGGGATACTTGGCTTTCGACTTCCGTATGATATTGGTATCCCGGAACTCACGGCAATCATGGACGCCCATCGCAGCGAACTTCCACGGCACCCGTACCCGTTTGCGCTTGAGCAGTGGCTTGGGGCTCGTGCGGATGTGGTGGATGTGGCGTTCGAACGGAAATAAAATCCTTATACAATCTTTATACCGCCAAAGCCATATAGACATATATATAATTATTATTTGTAAAGTTTACTTAATTAGTATATGTATAGGACTTTGGCCGTATAAAGATTGTATAAGGATTTTATTTACTCAAAAATAAATTTGTATCTTGTACATTTCATATTTATATTATGGACATGAAACGCGGACGCCCAAAAATACGGACCAATATTATTTGTAAAGCACTCCGGGATCGGATACAGCTGCAGTGTTTTGGGAACCTCGGTGAGTACCGCCTGCGGTATCTCCCAGCGGTCTCCCCGGATATGTGGTATGCCGCAATGCGAGGTGAGCCGGTTCGACAGGACCTTGCAGAACTCATTGAAAATCAAGGAGTGACCGAGACTAAAAATAATTCAAAAAAGACTTGATTTTTTGCAAATACATTTGTATATTATAAGTGTAGCAGAAAAACAACCACCGGCCAACGGGCCACAACGGAGGAGAGGCAAGATGAGCAAGACCTACACGATGTACCAGATGAACGACACGACATGGACAACGACGGTTGACGGCATAGAGATTGGCAACCATGATACACGTAAGCAGTCTGAAGCGTACCTTAAGTCTCTCGGAGCCGCAGAATACTTTTACGAAACCACGACCAAAATCGGCGACGAGAGAGACACGCTAATTGACATGTTCGCCTGAGCAGAGCCAGCGGGGCTTCGGCCCCGCACACCACCACCGGCCCCACGGGCCACAACAAGGAGGACGGGATGAGGACGATTACGGCAGACGACCTGAAAACGATTATCAGCAAACATGCCGAGTGGTTAGTCGACAGACTCAATGGCGCACGGGCCAACCTGCGCGATACCGACCTGCGCTGGGCCAACCTGAGCAGTGCCAACCTGCGCGATACCGACCTGAGCGATGCCAACCTGAGCAGTGCCAACCTGAGCAGTGCCGACCTGAGCGGTGCCAACCTGCACGGTGCCAACCTGCGCTATGCCAACCTGAGCGATACCGACCTGAGCGATGCCAACCTGAGCGGTGCCGACCTGAGCGATGCCGTATACGCCACGGGCTGGAAGATAGTGCGAGTATAACCACATACCGGCCCTGCGGGGCCACAACAAGGAGGACGGGATGAGCAAGCAGATGAAACGATACGATGTCAGCTTCATCGTGTCCGCTACCGAATCCCACAAGGTCGCGGTGAGTGCAGCCAACAAGCTCGAAGCGTCCTTCAAGGTGCTGGTCAGCTACCCGGAATATCGCGGATGTACGATACTCGAAATCGAAGAGGAACCGGATTGCTGCGAGGAAAACCGTCTCGCGCTCATGGATGCCGCGCAAGAGGGATAAGTAGAGCCAGCGGGGCTTCGGCCCCGCACACCACCACCGGCCAACGGGCCACAACGGAGGAGAGGCAAGATGGACGCGTACACCAAGGAATGCTACGACCGGATGAGCGCAGATGAGCGCGAGGTTCACGAGCACCTGACATCAGTGGGCTTTCGGTTCACGACCACCGGTGGAGGTTGCACTGCCTACGAGATGGTGCGCGAGAGCGGCGAGCAGGTGCTGGTTACCGACAGCGAGGATGCCACGATGCCGCTGTCAGTCAGAGACAAAATCTCTGTTGGTATGTGGGGAACTGACGGTGAGCTTGTGTGGCACATGGTTCTGACCAACGTGAAGGCAATCGAGTTTTCGACGTTCTCACAGGAGAGGAGGACGGGATGGAAAATATGAATCGTGCATTTGAATCAGATACGACGGACGAGCGGTGCGTGGAAAATGCGGCTGAGAAATATCTGCGCCGGAAGGCGCGCATCGAGCACCCATCCGGGAAGTGGGATGGAAAACGCTGGGAGCCGTCGGAAGACGAACGCTGTGTGTGTTGTGATTGTATCCGAGCACCCTCCCGTGCGTATCCGTGGTCGCTGATGCTGCACTGCCGGACGGTTACTCACATCGCGCGATTGTGCGATGTGGATGAGGCGGCGCTTCGTGCCCTGCTAAAGCCCCAGCGGAGGGCGGTGTCACATGCTGTTGCATAATTGCCGGCAATGCGGAGAGGCGTGGAGCACCGGGTATATTCTGCGGCACCCTGCGCAGTTCAGGGGAACGATACACCAAGTCGAGGCGTGCCCGGGTTGTACGGAGCCCCTGCCGGGGATTCCGGGAGAGACAACGAACCGGGAAATCGCAACAGTATTTGTTGTCCGCTGCTCAGCGGATGATTATATCGTGATACGCGACAACGGGGTCAAGCACTGTGGTTCGCTTCGCGACGCCATGGGGGAAATATGCGCATCATGATCGCCGGTTTTGAAAGGTGTCCGCAATGTGACACAATGCACGGGCCGGTCCCCGCGTGCCCGAAGTGCGGGTGGTTGCGCAGTTGCGCATACTGCGGAGTGCGGGTCTGGATTCCGGGCACGGGTTGGACGGTGTCCCCGGAGACGCACTCACTGACTGTTTCGCATGGGATCTGTCCGTGGTGCGCGGTGCGGCAATACCACGGAGACCCGGCAATGGTTGATGTAGCGGGGTCTCGGCTGGAAATTCCTGCGGGCGTGCTGCATGTGCGCAGCCGCAAAATTTCATCCGGCGCCCGATATCTCTGGATTGGATATGAGACGCATACCGGCTGGGCCGGAATTGCACGGAAGTCGGAGCTGTCGTATGCATAGAAAAAAGGGGAGCGCCGCGTCCGATGGCGGTGGCGTCAAACGTATCTCGCACACGGGCCGCACGCCCGCTGTGGATACCTCCGCGCCTACCTTGGGGGTGGTGACCTACACGGACGCGGCGACTCCCTTTGAAAATTCAACCATAACGGAGGAGAGAAAAATGATCGTACCGAGTGCGATGATGATGCCGACGGCAGTGACACGTGAATACAAACGGTTTCGCGCGGAGCTGGACGCCTTAGCCGAGGAATCTATCGACCGTGTACTTTGCACATGGCATCGCCAGTCACGGCTTCCGGACGTCGCCCCAGGGGTCACGCGGCGGGACATGATTACAGCTATTGGCTATGCACTCGTAGAGGCAGGTGCGGCCGCGGCGCAATATGAATGCAAGGGGCGGTTCGCTCAAAACGCAGCCGCCGCTCACTTGCTTGTGCTTGGGAAAAGAGAAGTGGCCTTGAAACAGTTCACACCGATCTCGGCTCAGTTGTATTGGATGGAAAATGAGTCCGGGCTATGGAACGCCATCTATACACCAATAACAGAGGAGCAGGAAATGGCAGCGAAAAAAGCAGTTGCGAAAAAAGCAGTTGCGAAGAAGGCAGTTGCAGTGAAGAAGAGTGCGGCGGTTGCGGTGAAGGGTGCCGTCATGATAAAAGATGTCGCCCCTATGGGAAAGCCGATTGCGGCAAAAGAAACAAAGAACAGTACGCCAAAGGTTGCGACCGTATCCGGGATGCTCGTAAAAATGCTTCTGGAGAGGAAACTCACCGACGCTCAGATGCTGAAGATTGTTCATGAGAAATTTTCCAAGGATGATGAGAAAGCTGTGCGGCAGCTCAAGGTGAAGCGATACGAGTTGAATCATGGTAAGCACTCAGGGAACGACGGCAAAAAATACGAACCAATCGCGCAGTAATCATGCGTCTGTACCCGCATCAAGTCACCGCCCTGCATCACGCACTGGAGCGTGATGCATGGGCGTACTACATGGAGCAGCGTCTCGGGAAAACGCTCCCCGCGGTACGGGCGCTTATGTTCAAAGGAGCCCGACGCGTGCTGGTGATTGCCCCGTACTCCGCGCTCCGTGGCTGGGCGGAGACGCTTGCGGGGGAGGGGCTCGGGTACTACGTCGCGGCAGAGGGCTTGGTTTGTGACCGGGATACAAAGGCAACACAGGCCAGGGGCTGGGTTCTATGCCCGTGGCAGATTGTATCCAGGATGCCAATGACGATATCGACCGCATGGGACGCGGTGGTGGTGGATGAGTCCCGGATTATTTCCAACCCAAAGGCCAATGTCACGCACGCGGTACTCAATATCCGTGCGCGGAATCATGTCGTGTTGAGCGGAGCTCCGGTTACCGAGGGGATGTACGAGTACTATACACAGATGTGGTTCCTGGGGGAAAGCTGGGGCGGGTTGAGCTTCTGGGACTGGCGCGCGAAGCATTTCCGGCAATCGGTCGCGGTGCACGGGGGACGCTGGTACCCTACGGCAGCGGGGGAGCGATACGTCACGGCGACGGTCGCACGCTACGCCTACCAGCTCCGGCGGGCGGATACACCGTACGCACTCCCAGCGGAAACGTCCGTTCGGTTCGTGCAGCTCCCCGAGGTACCGGCGCGGCAGTACCGGCGAGTAGAGAAGGAATTTATCCGAGAGGCGGCGGACGGGACGCTTGACCTCACTTCCTGGGCGGGGCAACGCCTTGTGTGGATGCGGCGGATTGCGGACGGGGTGGATGAGAACGGGGACTGGACGCACGGGGCGAAGCTCGTGGAACTGCATCAGCTTCTTTCCGGCCCGCTTGCCGGAAAGCCCGTGGTGGTGTGGGCGGAATATGTATCGGAGATCGAAGCGATCACGCAATCCCCGGACGGTCGGGTCGTGTTCCCGATCCACGGGGCGATATCCCCAGCGATGCGAGAAAAGCGGATTGAGTTGTGGAGCGGAACCGATGACGGTATCCTACTCTGTCAACCCCAGTGCATGAGGTACGGCGCCGATCTCTCGCACGCGGATACAGCAGTATGGTTCAGTGCACCGGCGTCGCTTGATACGTGGCTGCAAGCGCAGGAGCGGACGCGGAAGATTGGCGTCCACGCATGCACGTATACATATGTACTGGTCACGGAGCAAACGGTGGATGAGGATATCTGGAATGCACTACGCGACAAGGACGCCGAGGCGCTCCGCGCGGGAGCACTCGTGCGCGCGGCGGCGACGAGAAAGGAGCAACCGCAATGGTGGAAATGTTCATCGACCCCGGCTTGATTACCGGCTGGGCCGTGTTCACGGACGGGCGGTACTGTGGAGAGTCTGGTACGATCAGTTCAATACGGATAGCCGGCCTACATTCGGACAAAGCGAACTATATACTGGATCGCTTTGAGAAACTTATTAACACTCAGGAGCTCGGGAGTTTTTATATCGAGGGCGTTGACATGCGCGGGGGCCGGGGGAATTACAGTGCAATCATGCGCGGAGACCTCACACGGCTCGCGTACCTTGTCGGTGCTCTCCAGGCGCGGGCTGCGCAGCGGGCAGACGCCTATATCGTTTCCCCGCTGTGGAAGGGGAACCTCTCCAAAGATGCAATGCGGATACAATAACGACTGATGGAGCCGGGAATCAATACCACTGTGATCAAAAACCATGAGGCGGATGCCGTGGCAATGGGCGTCTTCAAATACAAAAACCGCTGGATAAAAAACTGGAGGATAGGATGAAAGATTATCAGCACGCAATCAGTTGTATTACCCAGGTAATTGAAGAGCACTCCGCGCCGAATGACCACGTGCGCGAGATGTGGGCCGAGCTTGTGGCGGGGATGAAGGGTGAAGCGCTGGGCGTTGAACACGCCTCAGGGGAGTACAAGTATATGAAAAAACTCCGGTTTAACTTCCTCGGGAATATGCCTGATGATCTTCATGTACGCGTGCAGGTAGTCGGGAACGCGCCTTTCGCGATTCGCGACACAACAACGGACGCACAGATAAGATATGAGAAGAACGATCCGGCACTCATTGGCGCGGAATACATTCTCGATAAAGCTGTGGTGTTCGGGTGACAGCACTCTGCATGAAATGTCGCCTCCGCAAGACCCGCGACCGTGTCGTGGTCGGTCGGGGCGCGATCCCCGCACCGCTTCTGCTCATTGGCGAAGGGCCGGGCGGCTCCGAGGATATGCTCGGGGAAGCATTCATCGGCCCGGCGGGAAAGGTACTGGATGAAATGATTGCACAGGCGGGCTACACCGATCACTGGTATGCAACGAACTGCGTGCATTGCCATCCGACTGACCGGCTGCATGGTGAGAACCGCGCCCCGGCCCCGGATGAGATACTGGCCTGCATGCCCAGGGTCAGCGCTATCATCCAGCGGTGCGCGCCACGCGCCGTTGTGCTACTCGGGAAGATTGCTTCGCACGCGTACGGCAATATTGTTTCCCAGCCCGCGCTACACCTCACGCATCCGGCGGCGCTATTGCGGTCCGGCGGTGTGGCATCTCCTGGGTTTCTTCCAGCGGTTTACAGGTTGAAACATTTCCTTAACGAAGAGGGGTTACTCAATGGCAGTCAAGAAGCGGCGTAAGGAAGTTTCCCTATTGGAGGCGTCGCGGACGCTGGGAGTTGTCCCGTGTCTCACGCAGTCGATTCTCGGTGCGATACTGGCTTGTCCGATGCGCGGGAGGCTTGTGCTCAATCGGTGGACTTCCCCGGCAAAGGCGGCGAAGACCCGGTTCGGCTCCCTGTTCCACGGCCTGCTGGAGTATGCGTATTCTCAGGAGCGTCCGCCCACGGCACCGGAGGCTGCGAAGCGTCTGGAGGAAACGCTTGAAGCCCTCCGCCCTGAATACGGCGCGAAGGCAACGGAAATTATGCAGCGGGATATGTGCGTGGCGTTGACGATCTGGTGCGTATACGCGGAGCATTATGCTGACGACTGGATACGGATGGGCAAAGGGCAGACGGAGACAGAGTTCGCTTTCGACGCGCACGGTTTCAGATGGCGGGGGAAGCGTGACGGAATTCTCCCCGATAAGCACGGCGGGTTGTGGCTGTTTGAGCACAAGACGCATGCACAGATTGATGATGAGTGGTTTGCGCAACATCTTTCCATCGACCTGCAGGTACTGATGTACCTGCTCTCCCTCCGGCATACGCATGCGGGGCAGAAGGTGCTCGGGGTGAAATACAACGTGGTGCGGAACCCGGGACTGAAGTTCGACGGCCTTTCGATGCAGGCAATACGAGACAAGTTGCGGGAGCATATTGATAAGGATCGTGCGCATTACTTCCATCGGTTCGAGGTTCGGGTGCAGCCGGGAGAGATTGATCGGTTTGACGCGGAGCTCGGGGCGATGGCGGAATACGCGCAGCATCTCCCCGCGTTCCGAAACTCCTGCGCCTGCCGCGCACCGTATCCGTGTGAGTTTCTGCAGGCATGCTCAAGCGGTACAATGGCGGGATATGTACAGCGGAAAGAGTTGATGCCGGAGCTTTCATAATTCTATAAGGAGGGTCAGATGGCAGTGGTGAAACGGCAAGCGGCTCCCGCGCCGATAAAGCGGGTAACGACGGCGGCAGTGCCCGCCGTGAAATGGGCACAGGGAGACCTCGGAGCGTTTGCGCTGCCGATGGAGGCAAGTGCGCCGAAGACGACGTTCGCCGACCTCACGTGGCTGATTTACGGCGAGAAGGGGATTGGGAAAACTTCCGTTGCGGCGAGATATCCGGCTGCGCTATTGGTGCCGTTCGAGCCGGGAACGAAGTTCCTGACAATTGCACGGCTGCCAGTGGTCACGCGTTGGGAGGAGTTTCTGCATGTGCTGAAGCAGCTCTCCGGTCATACGCACAAGTACCGGACTGCGGTGATTGATCCGGGGAACAAGGCGTACGAGGTTTGTATGGAATTTGTCTGCCGGCGGGAGGGCGTTACGCATCCGAATGACAGAAAAGATTTCGGGAAAACATGGGGGCAGGTCTCAAAGGAGTTTCAGGGTGCCCATGCGACGTTGTCTGCTGCGGACGTGTCAATGGTGATCCTGGCGCATGCCAAGACCATAGACCTGGAGACGTTCAGCGGACAGGTGTTCAGCCGGATCGTCCCTGTGATGAGCGGGTCGACAGAGGAGTACTATGCCGGTATCGTGGACATGATCGGCTACTATCACTATCACGACCGGCAGCGGTACTTGCAGATTCGGGGCGATGACTTCGTGATGGCCAAGTGCCGGCCCGAACAGCATTTCCTGACTACCGGGGGCGAGCCCGTGGTGCGTATTCCAATGGGCAAGTCAAGTACGGATGCATTCAAAAACATTATGACGGCCTTCGAGAACCGCCAGAAGGATACGTATGCGGAACTCGGCGGCGCTGCGCAGAGCACGGGGAATGATGACTCACCGTTGACGCGCAAGGGTTATAAGATGCACAAGACAAAGAAGGATTAACAAACCAAAGCCGGACGAAGTGCCGGCGGAAAGGAAGTGGTGTATGGGTAAGTTCGATGAAGCACAGAAAACCTTCAAGGAGCGGTATCAGGCGGCCAAGGAGAACGCAGCTAAACCTTTCGGCGGCGACAAGGTTCCCGCTGGGACGTATGCGGGACGGATCAAGTCGTACCGGATGGAAAAAGCAAAGACCTCCGGCCGCAATCAGTTGCGGTTGGAAATCGTGATTGCCGACGGGGACTCCAAGGGTCTTGTCGCGCGGCAGTTCCAAGGGCTTGACCCGCTGGAAGATGGCCGTCAGATCGGGCTGGAGATTTTCCTCCGGCAGATTGCGTTCTTCGGCTACGAGGTTCCCGAGTCGGCGCAGTCGCTCGCGGACTTGGAACCGATCTGCAAAGCGGTAGAGGATAGCGCACCCGAAGTGCAGTTCAAGTGGACGATGAAGGGGGACTTCGGCAATGTAGAACTGCAGAAGCTGCTTGGCGAAGCGACTGAGCAGGCGGAGACCAACGAAGGAAACGCGGCGCCGGAAGCAACCACGGAACCCGTGTCGGCATTCGAGGATGCCGATCACCAGCGGCTGGTGGAGTTTGGTCTCACCCAGGGGATTGCGGAGATCGTGGATGGGATGAGCAAGGCAGAAGTCGTCGCGGCAATCAATGGCTACACGTTATGGTCGAAGGACTGTGCGGCAGCCGACCTGAAGGGGACGGCGGTTGACGGGCAGAAGCCGATGGACGGGATCGAGCCCGAAGAGGCGGACTGGTTGATCGAGCAGGGCGTCGCCTCGGATTCAATTATCAAGCCGAAGCCGAAAGCGGCAGCGGCGAAAGCCCCTGTCAAGGCAGCGGTCAAGGCAGCGGCGAAGAAGCGGAAGTAATGGCTGCGATTCGGAAACAAGCGCGCCCCGTGGCGTTCGATGTAGAAACGAACGGGCTCGACCCGTACCGCGGGGCGCGTATTTTTGCCTGGGCCACGTGCGAGGTAAATGGCTCGTGCGCGGTGTATCGCTGTAAAACCACGGAGCGGGACGAGAGGCTGCAGCGTTTCCTGCTCGACCGCTCCGTGGAACCCGTTATGCACAATGGCAAGTTCGAGTTAGGGATGCTCGCTGCGCAAGGCTACCGATTGCCGGAGCCGTTTGTGTTTCACGACACAATGATCCAGTCCCAGTTGCTCAACAACGCGCGGCAATCAAATGCGCTCGACGTGCTCGGGGAGGAGCTTCTCGGTTGGCCGACGGAGCTTGACCGGAAGATCGCGGCCCTGGGCCGCGAGTACGGCGACTACTCCCGGATACCGGAGCACCTGATGGATGAGTATCAGCGCGGGGATGCGCAGCGCACGATGCTTCTCCACCAGGGGTTCTACCCGGAGATCGCGAAGGACGCGCTGCTACTGGAAGACTATCACAATGAGATGGCGCTGATCCGAGTGACGCAGCGGATGGAGGCGCGGGGCGTACGGCTTGACATAAAAGAAACAGAGCGGATGATTGAGGAGGCTGACCGGAAGAAGGACCAGGCCACCAATGACGCCTATGCCTGCACGCATGAGCGGCTGAACCTGGGGAGTACGAAACAACTCCAGTGGTTGCTGTTCACGCAGCTGAAGTATCCCGCGACGGCTGATGTGCGGGACCCGACGCTACAGGAACTCGCCGCGGCACGACCGCATCCGATCTTTGATTGCATCAAGCGGTATCGCTCGTACCGTATGGCCGGCAGTATAATGCGCGGGTACATTGAGCGGACGCTCGACGGGCGACTTCACCCGAACATCAAAACCAATCACGCCGCCACGGGCCGCGAGGCGTGTGATAACCCGAACCTGCAGAACGTGAGTAAGTCAACCAAGGAATCTAATCCGTATATCATGCCGGTACGGAATTGCTTTATCCCCAGCGATGGGTACGGGTTGCTGCTCTCGGATGAAAGCGGAATTGAGATCCGGCTGATTATTGAAGCGGCGCAGTGCCGGGCGATGCTCGACTTGATGCGTCGCGGGGAGCATCCACACGTTGCGGCGATACAGGCGTTCCGACGGGAGCCCGGATGGCAGAAAACGAAAGAGACAAAGTCGCAGTATGACTCCGGGAAGAATGGGCACTTCGCTCTTGCCTATGGCGCGGCGCCGATGAAGGTACTGACGACGCTCGGCTACGGTACGCTGGACGGGATCGCAGAATATAAACGGCAGTATCCGGAGATTGCGTTCCTGTTGCGCAATGGTATCAAGCGGGTTGAAGCGGCGGACTACACCACGCGGCTTCCCTTTGGGCGGACGCTCCGTATCCCACCGCATGAGGTATACGCATGGCTCAACTACAATATCCAGGGGACGGCCGCCGGGATAATCAAACGCGCCCAGGTTGCGGCGGAGGAGTTGCGGGGGAAGTGGGGCGACGGGTTGCGGTTGATACTTTCCATCCACGACGAGCTGGTGCATGAAGTGGATGCGCGGATATTGAACGACCCCACCGCGCGATCCGATCTACTCAACGATATCAACCGATGTATGACAGACATAAAACATATCACTGTTCCGCTGGAGGCCGAGCACAAGATGTCGCTTGACCGCTGGGGGAAAGCCACCGAGGTGAAACCGTGAGCGAAACCAATTACCCTCGTGCGTTCAGTCAGCACGGCGTCGTGTTTCATTCCGTGACCGGAAAGCAAGCCTGCGGGGATTGCCCGTTCTGCGGGAAGACTAAGCATTTCTACGTCAATATCGAGAACCATAAGTGGGATTGCAAAGCGTGCGGAAAGCAAGGAGGGTTCGCGACGTTTCTCCGGATGGTGTATGCCGGTGCTGGCTCGGAAGGAATGAAGGAGCTTGCCGCTGAGCGGGGGCTGGAGCTAAAGACGCTTATGCAATGCGGAGTAAAATCCTGGCACGGGCATTTCCTGTTCCCCGTCTGGATGCGAGACGGGACGGAGAAGCTACACGACCTTCGCCACTACCGCCCGGGTGGAAAAGTGATGACCACGGCCGGATGTACAGCGGCGCTCTGGCGTTGGGAGCGACTTGACGGGCAGCCGCGCGAAGTGTGGGTGGCGGAAGGAGAATGGGATGCGCTGGCACTGATCGAGGCAGCGGTGAGTGGAGTGGTCATTGCCGTACCCGGCGCGGGGACGTGGAAGGCCGAGTGGTCAACGCTGCTCTCCGGTTGCACCGTGCATCTCTGCTATGATAATGATCCCGCCGGCGTCGATGGAGTATACAAAGCCTATCGTGCATTGCACGGTATCGCGGCGGCAGTTGATGTACTGCATTGGGCCAAGGGGCTTGATGTGGGGTGGGACATCCGAGATGAATACACGAAGAAGGGGGTGGAAGGGTTTGAGGCGCGGGTACGCGGGATGTTCCAACCATTTCCCCCAGGGGCGGGCTCTCTGACTGCGGCGCTCACCGTATCCAGCGGAGCGGCAACAAAGGGCATCCAGGCCACGGCAGAAGTGATAGCACCCGAGGGGAAAGCAGATCGCGTTGAGCCAGAGAAGGTGTACGAGGCGTTTCGGAAGTGGCTGTGGTTACCCGATCCGGTGGTGTTGGATATTGTGTTCGGTTGCTGCATCGCGAATCGAATACAAGGCGATCCGCTTTGGTTATTTCTCGTCGCGCCGCCGGGCGGGACCAAAACCGAGATACTGATCTCTCTTGAGCAATGCGCAAATATTGTAGGCGTTACGACGATCACGCCTGCGGGTCTGGTGAGTGGAGCATCGTTTGCGGGTGGAGCAGACCCGTCGCTCTTCGCGCAGTTCCAGGGAGAGATCGGAAAAATGCTGGTGATAAAAGATTTCACGACTGTGCTGAAGATGCCCGAGCAACCGCGAGAGGAACTCTTCGGAAACCTGCGCGATGCGTATGACGGGAAGTTCGAGAAGATGTTTGGCAACGGCGTACACCGCCGATACGAGATGCACTTCGGTGTGATCGCGGGCGTTACTCCCGTGATCGAGCAGTACATGGAGCAGAGCGTGGGCCTGGGGGAACGGTTCATGTCATACCGCGTGCCGATACCCCAGGGGATGAAACTGCAGCGGGAATTCCTCCGGGCTGCGCAGCGCAACGTCGGGCATGAGGTAAAGATGCGGACGGAGCTCCAGGCGTGCGCCCGCTCGGTATTGAAGTACGATTACCTCAAGCATCACCCATCGCCCCGCGTCCCGGACAGCATCAAGGAACAGCTCATCCATGCGGCGCAGGTGGTGTCGATGGTACGCGGCTCAGTCACTCGGGACAAATACTCAAAAGAGGTTACACATAAGCCTTTCGCCGAACTCGGCACTCGGCTGGTAAAACAGTTGACGAAGTGGACGATTGGCGTTGCGCTGTTCCACGGGCGCAATACGGTCTCCCCTGTGGACTATGCGACTGCGGTGCGGATGGCCGTGGGCTCCTGCCCTTCCGGGGCGCTGGCGTTCTTGCGGGCTTTACACAGCGACGCGGGGAAGGCGTGGACGACGGATGAGCTGGCCGATGCAGCAGGGCTCCCGGCATTTCCGACCGGGGAACGGATACTG
>Ga0315273_10000352_pt1 | contig 46783 bp, 43 predicted proteins | sample YL17G02_0_MG_FD_205753 | JGI IMG/M metagenome (GOLD analysis project Ga0315273, IMG submission 205753) | Sediment microbial communities from Yellowstone Lake, YNP, Wyoming, USA - YL17G02_0 | ecosystem: Environmental > Aquatic > Freshwater > Lake > Sediment | place: USA: Wyoming | collected...
TACCTGGCCTTCGCTCAGTTTAGTCTTCTTCGCTGCTGCTTTCGCGGTTAAGCGACCCTTTTGTCCCAAAACCTCACGGAGTCTGAGTGCTACTTTATAACACTCAAGCTCTGTGTAACCCATTAATGGTGATTCTTTAGTCATTATCCTTCCTTAGATCAACATCTGGATGTCATCATCGTCTATTACTTCTTCTTCATATTCTATGATGACCTCACATATGTAGTCTGAAGCGCTATCAGTATCGAATCTTCCGTTGATACGACTAAGGATTCTCCATAGTTGTTTCAACTCTTCGATAGTCTTACGCTGGTCCATGAATTGCTAACCCCTCTTCGTCTGGGATCCCTCCGCATTTGAGGGTCGACCCACACCATGGACACTTGGGAATCTCGAAGTTTGGTGCCTTCACCATAGCTTCTGGTAGTCTTCTTCCATACACATTGGGCTTATGAGCCTCGGATGCACAGTGGTAACGTGTACAGATGACGATTTCTCCATCATCCATGAACGTTTCTGTATGATCCTTGTCGCATTTAATTCGTTCTGACATGGTTATGCATTGTCGACGAAGTGTTCAGTGACTTTCCTGAAGATTCTCATGTTCTCTTCCATCTCGACATAGAGTTGTGCTGACTTCATAGCATCAGCTTTCATGATGTCAATTTGCTTCTCATACCTTTTGTATTGAGAATGTGCATCGTTGAGTGCTGAGTCGAGGTCGTTTATCAGAGTTATGGCCTCATCAAGGACGTACTCGTATGCGTGGGCTGCTTCGTGTTCATGTTCCTTTGCAATTGACTTCCGCATATCTTTCAATGTATTGAAGTTGATGATCTGTTCTCTGGATAACATATTGTTCACTTCCAAAAATATTAGGTTAGAGGAATTCCTCTACCTTTTTCACACGTACAATCATTGAGTCGATGATGTCGAATCGTCCGTACTCCGCACGGCTACCGATGTTGTAGATCCTTCGGTAGAGATTGTCGGTCTTCGACTCTTTCATGTGCTTGAGTTGACCCTGTCGGAGGACCTTGAGCTCGCACTCGGGGATCATTGATATGGTCCTCGGGTTGATGTGCACTGCGATCTCGTTGGTGGCTGTGCTTGACATCTTAGAGTATTTGAACTCTAAGAGTTTCGCAACCTTGTCAGCCATCATCTTGACTGGTGCACGGTCCGCTTGCGCTGTATCAAGAAGCTTGTCGAGGGCAAAGATTACCTCGTTCATGGGTAATGACATACCCTTCTGACGGGTCTTTGCATTCGCTACCTCTTTCTCGAACGCGGAGCAGATCTCGCTCGCGAACTCCTCTAGGGTCTCAGCGTGTGTGATCTCCTGTGGTACACTTGTAGCTTGTGTAGCTACTACCTGCTTCTGTGTTTTCTTCGACATGATGTCTTCTCCATACCGATCTTAGGTTCAGGATCACTACGTGTTCCATCATTACCCTCCATACGTTCTTAGTATGTGCATTAGAGTCGGTTCTCATATGCATTCCACCTAAAAAGATATGTGTTAGGAAACGCGCTATAACCTAGACATGTTCTGATAGAAGTTCTGGGCTACACGCTCGCTTCCACGTTGTGCGGACTTCTCTACTTGAAGCATTCTAGCTACTCTCTTTGCGAGTGCACGGTATTCTTCAGAATCCCTTGGATGGGTCTGAGATAATGCTCTCTCCAGTCGCTTGTTGGTCTCATCTCTATACGTTGTACACCCTACAAGAGAGATCTTACCGATCTCTACCTCTGCGGCTATGGCTTGATACTCTTCCATACCCGACATCTTGAGGGCTTCAATGATTCTCTCCTTCTTTTTGCACATAGCTACATCACTACTGTCATACCTGTACATACAATAGCGAACATACTCGCTACACATACGTACCCGATTAATACTACTTTATACATCTACTGTACCTCGATGATAGGATCCTTTGTCGCTAGCATCTCTACTAAGAGAGTCATAGTTCCTTCACGATCATGTCTCAATCCACGGAGACGTGATTCGTAGTCTGATATCTGTACATCGATCTCTGAGAGAGATCTCTTTACTTTCTCAATCTCTTCTACGTTTTTCACTATTCTCAACTCCTGCTAGTGTCACTCTAGCTTCAGGGTAAACATGGAAGGGGTAATAGTTTAATTACCAATTTATATTCATCTTCTAACCCCCATCCATAGAGATCATCAATGCTATACATATACTTACAGTGTATCCATACACCGTACCGGTTAATTAGTATCGGCCACATAGTCCTCGTTAAAAGATAGTATTCATCGTTCATACGTAGGTCCATTCACTTACCACAACTTAATGTCAGCAGTGTACAGACCTGTATTACTCTATTCATACCCATTAGCAAGGTACATTGATAGTTTCTCTACTATCTCTGCTACTTGCTCACGGGATAGAGCAATGCTTGTATAAGGATAAGAACCAATGGTGACCATTACACCAGTGGTACTCTCCCCATTACAGAATTGTGTGAGACTTAACTCTTCACCTTCTGTAAGAGGATGAGTTGACTTACCCTCATAAAACGTGTAAGACATACATATCACCTCCTTTGATGTCGTTTAACGTCACGGTGGACGAGATCAAACGTTCAACGGTTGTTTAGGTATCCCATAACATTGAACACACTAAACACTGCATACTGCAGTAAAGGAGAGTAGTCTCCCATATATACCCAGTAAGCTGACCATGATAGATTGCTTACTAGATATACTATGAAACCGTATCTCCTTATCTTATTGTTCTTACCACTAATTAAGAATGTTCCAAGAATACCTAATCCAATACCTAAATATTGTTCTATCATGATCTTAACTCCTTTAATCAAATTATAAGAATAATTATACCTATAATTATTCAATCTACGTTGTCTAGGGGGGTGGGGACCGGTTAGCTTTCGAGGCAGTCTTTAGACCTTCTTCCATCGTGTTACCCAAAGGATTTATATACGATCGAAGGGAATAATTATATATAGGGGAGATTTATGGATAAGGATAACTGTGAGCTCTGTAAGGCAGGGAACTATGGTGCGGTACATAGTAAAGATGTGATTCTTGGGCGGAAGAGCCCTCTTCAGGTCGCGCAATGCTTCCCACCTATGACTGAGGCTGATGTCATGGAGCATGTTAATACGCATGCACTCGTGATAAATGAAGTAACGGGCGAATATAGCTCGCCAGATTACTACCTGCAGAAGTTAGCAACATTGATGAAGCAACTTGACGCGTGGATGAAGTATACGATCGAGATGAATCCATCGCCTGAGAATATTAAGCTAGGTCTTCAGGTGATCAAGGAGACGCGGGGGACATTAAGCGATCTCGCGGAAATGCAGGGGCGCAAAGATTCAGGCCGCAACGTCAACGTACAGATTGAGAACATGAATGTCCGCTATCAACAGCTGACGAATATTATCCTTCAGGAGGTGTGTGGAGATTGTCGCAATCGGATTATAAAGTCGCTAGACGCGCAGATGATCGTGAGCTTGCCAGAAACAAAAGATTGCTTAGCCGAGACGGCTTGGAGTGGCTCAGAACAGTAACTAAGGCGAAGAGCGATCCCGTCTGGTTCATGAGTAATATATTGGGCGTTAAGCTCTTCCCAAAGCAAGAAGAGATATTAAGAACATTCTACCGTTCTCGCTACGATCCAACAGCCATTCAATACAAACGACTAATCATCGTCGCCGGAATGAGGGGCGGGAAGACAGCGCTTGCTTCAATGATGGGGTGTTACGAATTCTTCGACACAATCACGATCGACGATCCTGCCGCACATTACGGGTTATTGCGAAAGCAACCTATCTTCCTATCCTGCATCGCGACTAGCGAAAAACAAGCAGACGACGGCGTCTATAGCAACATGCAAAACATGATCGAAGCGTCTGACTGGTTCCATACTTGGTTCGACATTAACATTTCCAATGATCAGATTGCCTGCGATGCGAAACACGTTGCGATTCAGATTCTCTCATCCTGGGCGAATACAGCTGTTGGTAGGTCTAATCGATGTGTGATATTCGACGAATTAGCAAACTTCGAAGATACTCAAGGACGACGAGGAGCATGGGAAATATGGTCGAGACTAATCAAATCGACGGACACTTTCGGTTACGATGGTCATGTGATAGGGATTTCGAGTCCGCGCAGGCCAGACGATATTATAATGACATTACTGAAGCAATCTATGGAATGTCAGCATCTGAGAGGCCCCCAATGTAGGCAACTCGCATACAAGATTCCAACTTGGCAGATGAACCCAAATCTTACTGAGGCGATGCTAAGGGATGAACACGGCAAAGATCTGGGAACATTCTACCGTGATTATGCTTGCGAACCAGAAATGTGGTCAGGAGTACAATTCCCAGAAGGAGTTGTCTTAACCACAATGCCTAACGTTCTCAAGGATTCAACAATCAAGTCTCCCTATCCACATATATTAACTATGGATCCATCTGCCAAGAACGACTCGTTTGGAATGGGATCAGCCTACATCGAACCTAATGGCCACATCGTAGTAGATGGAGTTACTAAGTTCGTAAAGACCGAAGGCTCGTCATATATTAGCCCAACTGATATATACGACGCATTAAATAGCGCGATCCCAAGACTCAATGTTACTCATCTTATCTACGATATATGGATGTATCTAGATACGATGGATCGTTTACATCAACGTTATGGTACTGAACTCGTTATGCACCAGGTTACTAAGACTGACTATGACACGTGGCGCGATTTACAATCGAATCCTGAACATCCTTTAACTATCGTCTATGATGATGACCTCAAGATGGAAGCGGAGATGTTAGTTGTTAAAAAAGGAAACCTGAAAGACAGAGTTGATCACCCTGCTACTGGATCGAAGGACGTAGCAGACTGTGTCGCGAATGCAATTTGGTTCTACAAGGGCAATCCAGATATGATTGAACCTAACATGCAAATGGTATATGTAGGAGTGATATAATGTTTGAACGAACAAGAATGTTCTTCTCCAATGTAAGAACCGTATGGGCATCTCCTTCAGATAAGGTAGTTGCCAGCAGAACGTTGACTACAGATCTAGCTGCGTTCTTAATTGACATGTCCAATTTCAAGGACAAGCCAGAAGCAGAGATAATTGAACAAATCTACAAGGTGGAACCGGAGGTCGGAGGTTCGATCGATCGTATGTCCACTATGACGGGCGACGCATTCAAAGGTTTCGTATTGCGTAATACTGGCGATGAGCTAGACGATCTTGAAGAAGAGATGATTAGGATCGCGAATGAAGAGGCCGAGACAACTCAGGTGCGCGAATGGTTTGAGGCGCTAGCAGAAGTACTCTTCATGCATGGCAATCTCTATACATACGAAGATCCAACTTCATTAACAATTGAAATACTACCAAATCGTTCTATAACTATCCTCGATGATCTCAATCGTAAACTCGCTGACCCTAAAATGACTCAAGCTATTACAAAAGCAAACTATATCATCATCGACGAAGGATCAACTGAAGAACGAGTTATCGATGCCAACTTCCGTATTACGAAGTACAAGTCGACGCCAATCTGGGCGAAAGACAACAAAGAACGCGATACATTTGGTATCTATTCATCGTCACCCGTCTACCGTACAATCTTGAACATTTGGCAGAAGCGACAGCTTCAAATCATCGACGTTTTATGGCGTTACAAGATGATCCCACGAGAACACCACCAATTCAGCGCCGAAATGTTCAATATGGCAAACTATGCCGGGGATCTTAACACTAAGCGTAACTCAGCTCGCGCAGATGCTGAATCGATCATGGGAAGCTATGCGCAGAAGATCAAGCAATCGGCACCCGACATAGGCTACGTTACCCTCGATACAACTAAGATCACTACAGTCGAACCCAAGTCAGCCGGTTACATGGCGGCGAATGAAATTATTGCACAACTCAATAACCAGATATTTATTGCGTTAACTACTCCAAAATCAATCCTAGCAGGTGGCGCAAGTGGATCATACGCATCTGAACTCGTTGTTACTAACTACGTTGCAATCAAAGTCATTAGTCTCGCGAATAAAATCAAGCCTATCATCCTCGAAAACATGCGTAAGAGGCTATCAAAGAAGAACGGTCAATATCCAGTTGATAAACTCGACATTAAAATCGATATGATCCTATCAAACAGCAAACTCGAACTCTACCGTCAAGCCGCAATCATGGGAGCACTCGGTGTCTTTGATGAATCCGAAATTCGTGACCTCGTCGGCTACGAACCCCTACGTGAAGATCAACGTGAACATATAGTCCAAACCGGTAACATGACAGTACAGGCCAATGCTAACGAACCCAGTGTGCCCGCTGGAGAGCAACAGCCTGAGACGTCTCAATCGTCCAACCAACATGCAACCGACAAAGGAAAGGCTGTGACGAACAAAGCGGAGAGGAAATAATGATTTCTTTATATACCGGAAAATCAATATTATTATTGAGGTGGTCAGATGAATACCCCTCGTGATTGGAAAAGCGAAACGGTTTTAAAGGTAAAAGGATCTATCGTTCGCGAAGGTGTCTTCCACGGTAGACCTGGGGAAGATACCTCGAATCCGAACGCTTTCAAACCATCGGAGTTTACTCCAGAAATCATCGAGAAGGCCTTCAAGAATATAAACGGCCAAATCCCAATCTATCTTAACCATGATAAAAAAGGTCAGCCCCGTCAGCAGATTGGAAGTACATTCCACGCAGGAATTACACCTACCAATGATGACATTGAGGTACGGGGGATGATTTGGGAAGGCCCCGCGATTACTCGCATTAAAAATGAAGGTCTTAATCGATTCAGTCCAGAGATAGACTTTGATTACGATGCACAGGGCAAAATAGTGAACGCGCATATAGTAGGGTTGATTCCAACGAATTCACCTGCTATAACGAATCCACCAATTGAAGCGGTGGCAACAGTATTTGATAATATCGGAGGAAATATGACAGATCAAACTACAGCGGCTCCAGCGCCAGTTGTACAAACGACAATTACTAACCCAGGAGCAAACACAGGAACGTCTACAGGTGGGTATTTTATACCTGCAGTGGCTCAACCAGCTCTCGCACCGCAAAATGACAACGCCGAAGTTCTCAAACAGATCAATGCACTCTCATCTCAGATGGCAGCGAATCAAGAGGTTATCAAGTCCCTTCAAGCCCAAAACGATGCGCTTAAGGCTGATGGCGTCAACAAGTTGCTTATAGAAGTGAAAGCACTCGGCGTCGCAAATCCCGAAGCTATGATTTCCGGTTTGCCCGCTGATTCTCAAGCGACTGTGCTCAAAGCTATCAAAGACGGTATCTCTTCAAAGGCCCCCATGGCTACCGGTGGATCATCTACTGGTAACATAGGCTCGCCAGCCCGTCAAGATGTTGAGAATAGCATTCTGAAAGAACTCGGTATATCAAGAAAGGAGTACGACAAGGCAATGTCCACGCCGTGCCCATCTCTCGATAGGGAGGAATAAAATGTCAGGAAGAACTAACGAAGCAGATGTCCAACCAGGATATATGACAGAAGCGGTCAACTACCCCGGGCTGTTACTTACAATCGTAGCAACCGCAGGTGATCCTCCGCGTTATGCGTTGTGTGATGGTGAGATGCCAGACGGGTACTCATTCAACACGACCAAGAACCCCGTTACGGCTGTTGCAGAAACCAACGTCGTCCGTAGCGTTGTGTCGCTTATTGAAGGCCAGGAAGTGGAGTTTGTACTCCTCGCATCCAACATCGCAATTGGTGTCGGCGACCTTCTCGAAGCAGCCGCAAATGGTACCGTAGATGGAAATGCAGGTGCAGGTGCAATCGTTGGGAAAGCTCTCGTTGCGAAAGCCCAGAATGATGGTGCAACCCCAGCTAAGATGTTCATCCGTGCACGTGTGACCAAGTATGCAAAGGCGAGCTGATTAACATGGTACGAATGGTTTTCGATACAACTGGGTCCATTATCTCAGACCGTGAGATTCTCAAGAGGGAAATCCTCAAGAGGTTCATCTACAGTAAAGCAGATCAGCTCATGACTGGGGCCAATATGTGCGTCATTCAACCGATGGACAGCCTTGATCTGAAGATCAAGATGCCTGCTACCAAACGCCTCAGCCCCGTCAAGTCCGCTGAAGGTTCAAAAGTCCGTACACAGACTGTCGACTGGTTCGATGTAAATCAGACCATGGAAAAAGAACAGGCCCGTGTAATGACAACTGATGAGTCTAAGATTCGTCAGCAAGCAGGAATGCAGACCCGGTACTCAATCCTCGCAGCAGCCGATGGATTCGCCTGGGCCCGTGATACAGAGATCTTCCAGACTCTCCTTGGTGGGGCAGGTGGAACTGACGCAGCAAGCGGTCTCTGGTCCGATCCAACTACCGATATCGCAACTGACATCTCAGACACTCTCGAAGAAATCTTCGATAACACGACAATCCGTGAAAGTGATCTCGGAATGGTCCGCGTTGCTTACCCCCAGGGGTTATATGGTCACGTCTCCAAGCCGATCCAGGTCGGTATGATCCAGGACACAATCAAGTCATGGATGACCCGTGAATTCAAGATCGCCTTCGTTCCAACCAGGCAGCTCTCCACACAGTGTGTAGTTGAAGTTGTTGGTGAGGAAACCATGGTGCAGATCGTCTACTCAGGTAACGAAATGCCGATGGTGGAACCATACCGTGAGCCAGGTGTTGGTGACATGTACATGATTACACAGATGTACAAGACCTTCATCGTGCCCGAAGCAGAGAACGGAACGACCAACCAGAAGATTCGTATCATCTCTGGCGTCAAGTCGTAAGGTGCATCATGGTTAAGCTAGCAGAGATGATCATGGATGTGCGGAACGAGCTATCAGATATCCCTGAGGATAAAGTAAGCGATCTTCAGATTTATCTATGTCTCAAAGACGCAAAGTCTTATGTTGATCAAGTCGTCATAGAAACGGCAACAGAAGATCAACTTAACGACTGCTACAAAGCTGTAGGAGTCGTATACGCATATGTAAATTGGACATCTCTTGCAGAGCGACTAATGGGAACACAACCTACAACTTCTTTTGCAAGGGTCCAATTTCTACGTGAAAAAGCCATATCACGCCTACAGCTCATTGCCAAATACCCGTTGAACAGAGATCTAACAGTCAACTTAAAGTGGATCGCAGACCTCAAAGTAGATGGAGCAGTATTAACCAGTTCAATACTGGAAGAATATACTGAAGATACTTAATGGGGGATATTAGCGATCAACCTAGATATCATATACAAGTAAGTGTGGAAAGTCCTGTACCTGGGAGAATTATCGTTAAAGATGATTTCTTTCGAGATTTCCCAGAGGAAACCGCAGCGATGGTACATGATGTCAGGGAATATTGGCAATTAAACGTTGAGAAGTACTTTAATAAGTCATTATCATATCCTGCACATGTGTCGCATCATCGAATACGAGATGCCTGTAGTATTCAAATCACCTTTAAAGGTGGCACATCAAATGGAGCAATTCACGTAGATATGCGTCCTTTAATCAATGACGATGGATATAACTATACCCAAGCTGTTACAGAAGGGCGAGGCCCTGCTAAAAACTCATTATATGTTCCCGAACTTGGTAAATCAATGAAAGTTGATAAAGATACATTTGCTAGCTATGACAATCTATTGGCGGCGAATTATGGGCGTACTACCAAAGGTACAGATAACATGATGTGGAAGATCTGGGTGAGAGAATTTAATAAATATGTTCACGCTCGGATGGTACTGTTCACGAGGCAGTGCATCAAGAAAGGATTAATAAAGGTGATAAAATGACCAACACTATAAGCATGACCACGATCAAGGAGATCCTAGAAAATAAGGGGTATTCTGTCATGTATGGCCCTCCTGATAAGGCCATGGAGAATCAAGTATCTATGGAAATATCAGAAATGATCCTTGAGATAGAAACACCGGTAATCTATCACCTGCATACTGTTGTAGCCTTAGGTATATCGACATCTAAGCCGGAAACGATGCCAGCCCTAATCAAGAAGCTTATCCTCGATGTGGAGAATCAATTGTATATTGATGCGACTCTAAATCGAGGAACATTCAAGTTTACTAGCATCACGTTTTCTAAACCTGGAGAACTTTATTGTGTAGCTATTCATTGTAACTTCTTCGAATCAATAATGATAACAACATAGGAGGAATTGAATGACAAGTAGATACGTCGCACTGGGAATCGAAGGCTCTTATGGAGCGGGAGCTACACCAACAGCACCACTTCATATCACGGCCGTAACTGACCCAGTAGATCGTGGCGCAATGCTTGAAGAGACGATCAGCTATCCACTCTATGCTGCAGCGTATGGTGGAGCGCTTAAGCTCTCAGGCACTCTTGAAGGTGTACTTCGTATGCCTTCTATGGGGTATCTCTTCCAAGGTATCTTTGGAGCCCCATCAGCGTCCGTGTATAGTATCGTGAACTTCCCTAAGTCTCTCGGTATGGAAGTTATCGATGATTCTTCAGGGGTAGATAAGTGTTTCAAGTACGTCGGGGTAGGTATATCTCGCGCGGAATTTACTCTCGCATCCAAGGACTTTGTCCGGACGAAGTGGAATTTCTTCGCGAAGGATGTCATCAGAACGACTCCAACACTCACAGCACCGTTAACATTCCCAGAGGACAAACCAGGTATCTTCTATGGTACTGCAGTTAATCTCGATTCTGCACCTATTAACACTATCAAGACGATGAATCTCTCGGTTGATCGTAAGCTTGATGATGATTACTTCGTTGTTGGACATTCCAAGATCCAAGACCTTGCAGTCATCGGAGTATGTGATATGGGTGGGTCGATGACTGTTGGTCAGAAGGACTGGGACCGCTTCAACACTGCAGTATTCGGTGGATCGAGCGCAACCTCTATCGGGGATCAGACTGCCAACACCCTCGGCCAAGCAACATTCGAAATTGTTTGTTCTGACCCAGATGGTGGAGGTATCTGTACAATGGCTGCAGATTATCTCTGTTATCTTGATGCATCAAGAAACATGCAAGGAAGAGCAGGTGTGGACAAGACGATGAACTTCAAGATTGTTGGTGACACGCTAACAGTTACTGATACTTCATCATAATTATTTTTCGGAGACAGATTATGGTAGAACAGGGCGAACCAGTTGAGATTCCTAAGGTTGAAAGACCTTATAAGATGAAATTTAAAATAGAGTCCCCAAGGGGAATCTATGAAGTGATGAGACCAGTTGGACGATTTGGATCGATACATTTCGCGTTACTCTCGCGATGTATGCCAGACCAGTATGATGCTGACGGGACACCGATATATAAAGGAAACGTCAAGGTTGAATTCGCAGATGTTTTCAAAGATTGGGCGGTACAAGTCGGTAAGCACATTATCGTTGCGGGGCCATCAATTGATGGGCAACCATTCTCATTCGAGCGAATGCCAGGAGAAGACCAGTGGGCTATATTCATGATAATAGCAGGAGAAACTCAGACTAACGCTGGGTCGTTTCGCATTATCGATTGATGAGCATGGGGAGCCTGTGAAAGGCGTATCAGGCTTCTTTAAAATGCCTGTGAAAAAGGATTTAGCGTCTTTTTGTAAAACACTACATATCCGTCCTTCGGCGGTCTTTGAGTGGAACGATCCAGATGAATGGATGGAGAGATACAAATTTGACCTAGAGGTGATGTCCTACCTAGGGGGCGCATAATGAGTGTAGTTGATGTTGAAGTTATTAAAGTCTACATGGAAGTCACGCATATCGAAGACGTGGTCCGTGCTCGAAAAGAAGTTGAAGCTCTTCAACGCGCGTTTGGAAGGAAGTTAGTTCCTGAAGATTTTGAGATATATACTCAAAAGATTAAGGCGCTAACTGGGGCTGTTCAGGGGTTAAACAGAAGTGTAACTACTGCGATCGGGGATATTGCTAAGTTAACAGGTGTAACGAAGCAATTAATGATTGATAGTAGAAACCCACGAGTAGCCCACCAAGATGCGATAGCCATTAAAGCAGATGAAGATAGAAGGCATTTTGCTAAGATAACAGGAAGTACATATCGTGGGCTACCTGCTGGGAATACACTAGTAAACCCCACAGCACATGCAATAGAACAAAATGCGTATGAAGCATATTTACGAGGAAGACAAGGTGGTCAAAGATTATTCACACCAGGTGCGGTACAGCATGAACCGGTATTAAACCCAAGTGGACAATTAGCACGGCTATTAGCAATAGCCCCCACGGCGAAAGCAGTAGAGCGGAAGATTAACAAAATAGTACATTTCGGTGAAGACCAAGATTTAATATTACTAAGGGATCTAAATATACTACAGCGATACGTATACACCGAAGGACGTAAATCATTAGCAGCGATTCGTATTAATCCTGCGAACGTCCCCGGTGTCGAAGCGCGTATGCTATCAAGTATAGTCGCGCAAGCTGGGACGTCAGCATACGGTATCACTCCAGGAATGGCTGCGAGAGGAACAGCATTTACAAGAGTCCTAGGATCGCGCGTACCTATACCTGGAGGAGTTGGAACATATATAACATTCCATCCGAATCAAGCTGAAGAACAAGCAAAGCTTAAATGGAATGATTACTCCGGTGAATTTGATATTCATAATCCGAACTTTAGGAAGAGCGTCAAGAACCCATATGAGGGGATGACTCGACCGTATCGTTTCGGAGATCATCCCTACGATACTCCAGGCCCAACATATCAGCAAATATCTCAAAATATCGAGGCACTTAAGAAAGCTGGAGTAATGCAATCATATCTAAGTCTTCCTGAGGAGATTCCACCTTGGGTTAAGGCGATGCCAGCGAACGAGATGTTGTCATTTTTAATGTCTACTTCTGGCAAAAAGCTTCATACTCTTACTCCATTTGGCGATACGTTATTCAATCAAATGGGATTCCCAGCGAATGAAGGATATGCGTTACAGAATCCTAGACTGGGTATTAGCCGGCTAAATCAAGTTTACAAAGGTACAATTAGTCATCATGATATTATTCCTAAATTCATTCCTCCTAGAAAAAAGAAGAAGACATTTGATGATTCAGCATTCTCAACGTTTGATCGTGGTCCGATGCAGCCAGATTATGAAGAAGCTGAGTATATCAGATATGGTGGAGAACTCTTTCCGATTACTGGCCCGATGAGAGATATCCTTGGACAGATATATGGCGCGCGTAAGGAAGAAGGAGATCAGGGAGGATTCAGTGATAAGATATTTAACCCTGCTTGGTTATCAGCTAAGAAGTACGCTACTACAGGTGTTGCGGGGTTAAGTGATAAATCTAATATTGATCGAGATAGATATATTACTGCTAAGGGGATGGTCGCGTATCTACTATCAGGTAATCTTACGTCGAGTACTGAATTAATTACAGGTGCAGCCCCATTTGGAAAATATAACCTCAATACTGATCTTGGTCGACAACGACATTATTCAGATATGCTCTCTTATGTCACAGGCCCTTACGCTAGACAAGGAGTAGGAAGTAAATCTGATGCCGCTTTAATGGCAGGAGTAGCAGGTGATGCAATTCTCGGAGGTACTAAAGCTGGAGAGTATGGGCCTGAAGAAGTTGTTAAACTAGGAGAATCACTTGCGAAGTTCGCATTTAAATTAGATCCGAAATTCATGAGTGGTCGAGCTAGTAATGATTCTCGCGCAATGTTAATCACTGCCCTAGGTGGGATGCAAAAGATTCAAGCTATTGATAATGCCATACAAAAAGCATTAGACGTAATGTCTTCGAAGTTTGATGACTATGATTCTATTCTAGCTAATATAGGCATTGCTGAGATGGTCTACGAACCAGGAGAAAAAGCAAATCGCCATCTTAATAATATGGTGAATATGCTTATGGTAGACTTGCATAAAGCAGGTCGTATCGAAGATCCTAAAGAAAGAGCAGCTAAAGAATACGCTATTAACGATAAGTTAACTAAGGTTAATGCTAGATTAGCTGGATTCCCAATTATTGAATCTAGAACAAATGAATCATTCCTCGAAGAAGATAAAGACATAGATAAAGGAGATCGTGGGTTTCTTAAAGCAACAAAGGAGATTCATGGTAGGGTATATAGACCTGAAGAACCATCTGGTATATTCGACTGGCAACACCCTTGGAAGAAAGTAAAAGGAGAGGAATCTAAAGGTGGAATGTCACCTTGGGACGAGTTAGCCGACCTTGAACTCATATTACCTCATCGTAATAAACGAGGAGGAGCTATTGCGGATATCAAACAACGAGTAGACGAAGCAATGTCTCGGGGGGATTATGATAATCCCGTATTCGCAGAGATGAAAGAGCTTCTAGCTCAAGAGAAACAAGATCGAGAAGGCCAAGCTCTTCGCCCAATGCAAGAAATCGAATCAGAACACACTAGACGTGTTTATGAAGCTACTCTTGGATTAGGTGAAGCAGGTGTATCAGGAGGGGGAGCATCAACTCCACCATCGAGAATACTCACACATCTTACTAAGCTTCTTGAAGTTACAAAGAAGATTGCTACTGCTGATCAACTTAAAGCACTTATACCAATGGGTATCATTATCGGTATGGGCGCAGTTCTAGCTCATGGTGGAATTCCAGGAATGGAAGGAATACTTGGTGGACTTGGCGCAATGGGTCTTCCGTTTATGATTGGTTCGGTTATTGAGGGAGATACTTTACGTAATCAGAAGATCGAAGAAGAGCTTAAAGCAGTTGAAGATGCTAAGCGTACTCAACTTCTTCCAGAGTATACTCCCGAGCAGCAGAACAAGCCTGGTTTTCAAACTGAGCTTTATAATAGGATAAGAGCCGAGACTACATCTGAACGACAATCTATCTACGCGAAGTACCCCAAAGATTGGGAAGAAGCAAATGCTGGTCTTCCAGAAGAAACTGGTAGAGATTCTATCATAGCCAGCATAGACATGCTATCGAGGGGTAAACCATCTAATATCTACGTTGATATGGATGGGGTCGTCTTTGATAATTCACACGACTTGGAATTCAAGAAGCGTATTGCTGAACAAGGATTTGAAGAAGCTGTTAAATGGTACGACTCAACCGAGAACGATCAATTGTCACTCAATAAACCTCTACTTGACGCTTTAGCTACCGCAAAAGGAAAAGGCCATAAAATAATTGGAAGTACCAATCGAGGTATCGCTCAAGAGGGTATGACATTCAGGAACCTCGGCGATATGAAGAACATCTTCGATGAATTCATATTCCATACTGGCGGCAAAAATAAGGGCGAAGCACCTGAAGGTATCGTTATTGATAATGAAGAGGAACATCTTCGAGGAACCCAAGGTAATATACACCTTAAATATGGAGAACCTGATCTAGGTGTTCGCTTCCCAGAAATGGAACCCCAAGAAGCCCCATCGTTTACTAATCCCGAAGGCGCGCCAGCTGGTGGAGCTCCTGGTGGAGGTGGAGAAGGTGGGGGTGAACCTCCGAAAGAATATCCAAGGAACTCAATTGAGAAAGCACTCGTCAGTGGTTTACTAAACACGAAGAAAGAAGCCAAGCGAGTCAAAATTAGGGGAATGATGAAGTTCTACCAGACTCAAATGGTAGAAGCACAATCATTCTACGATAGATTATCTCAAGCAGGTATAAAAGCTACATGGCTCGGTGGGCAACGCGTTGGATTAGGTGGAACTGCTGCTATGGAGCAAATCAGTTTCAACGAAGAGATGGATATTGGAAACGCTAGAGGATCTGCAGAAACAATAGGGTCCATAATGGATGATCCTGAGTATGCTAAAGCCATTGCTCGTGAAGCTACTATTAAAGGGATGACTCCAAAAGATATCGCGTCTAAAAAGAAAGCGAACATGCAATATACCTTTGGGCGGGATGCTGGAGTTATAAACTCAACTAAGATCACTGGACAGGTTACAGGCCAGAAAGATGCTATCGAAGCTTTAAGTAAAGAACTCGAAGCACTCGGTGGTGCATATAGTTCTGCTACTACTCATAATGTAGAGTACACTGCTGAAACTGGAACAGCTACAGGATCTACTTTGAAATTCAGTTCAACCATTGGAGAAACTGGAGACGCGATTAAACAACGCATAGGCGATATGACAGCTAGCGCGACGACTGGTTTCGTAGGTCAAATCTCTATGGTTGAGAAATACTCGTCAACAATTGATCTAATGTCCCAGAAGTGGCAGAAGTTTGTTGGCTTTGGAAAGGAAATCAAAGGTCTATCTCGTGGGATGCTTCAACTTCAAATGGGATTCCTCGGAGTCTACTTCTCAATGATGTCAGTTGTTGGTATGCTTCAACAAGGAATCGGAGCAATCACTAATCCATTAAAAGACCTAGGTGGGATGATAGAAAGCTTTACATTATCTAACGCTTTCGCTAGTAAAGGAGCTCTCACTGGAAATCAAATCTTAAAAGACTATGGATTAACTCTTGGAGATATCGTTGAAGGCTGGAAGAAGATGACATGGCTTTCTTCTACGATAAACATGGAACTTGGGGCGTTTGGCGCTAAGATCTTTGGAGATCCTGAAACATGGAAGAAAGTAGAAGACGCAATGATGTCATTACATAACTTCTTATCAGATCCTTCTACGATAGAGAAAATGAAAAATATTATCAAAGGAATGGCAGATATGATGCCATCGCTTGTCTCTGCATTAGACGGTGTGTTAAATGTACTTAATATGGTTATCGATGCTTGCAAGATCTTAGATCAGATAAAACTACCCGAGTTCATGTCTGGTCTTATAGGGGAAGGCCCTGTTATAGAAGGAACTGGAGAAAAGGATGAACAGGGTAATGTTATCCCAGGTACTGAAAAGCACGCAGCCCCATCTTTATTCCAGGGTGTTTCCGTTGTTGCATTAACGTCAGGTCTGTTATTAGGACTAGCATCTATCGTAGCTCTGCCATTCACGTTGATAAAGCTTATATATGGAACTGTTCTATGGATAGCCACTAAGTTAGGATATGGGGCTGCAGGTGAGATTGCTAAAGATGTTGGAAAGAAAGTCAGCGAGAAGGCAGGACAGTCTACATTAGAAACATTTGGGGAAGGAGCGGCAGGCGCAGGTATAGCATCTAAACTACCTATGTGGGCATTACCATTAATGAAATACTCCCAGCAGGTAGCAATGCCCGTTGCTCAATACGCTCCAATAGTTCCTGCTATGATGATGACTCAAGGACCTGATGAATCTGATGAAGAGTATCAAGCTCGTACTGGATATAAAGTTCCAGAGGGTGGAAGGAAGAAGGAAGTAACTCCAGAAGTACCCGCGGAAGGATATACCTTTGGGATTAGGAACGACTGGTTACAGGGTGTCTCGAGAATGTTCGGAATAGGATCCCAACAAGCGACTCCCCCTCCTACTACTCCTGCAAATGAAAAGCCTACTGTTATTACCACTAATGTAACGAATATCATCTATGGAGATTACATTCAGTCTACCAATGATAAAGTAGCAGATACTATTAATCAAACGATTAAGAGTATTTTCGTAAGCGGGTCGGTGACGTAAATGGCAGCAACAGGTGTAACGTTTCAAGTGTATACTATATCAGCGTCGGGGATAGAATCTCCATCCACTACTCTTCCTGATATTCTTGCGAAGGATATCGCAACAGGAACTCAAGCAGTTAAAATTGCTATGCCCATTCCGGGAAGAAGACAGTATTATTTTCCTAAAGGAGATGAAGGCCCGACAGCTAAACTTAACTCTAGGTTATATGGATCAGAAGTCCCCGGGAAGTCGGATCAGTATACTCTATGGAATAGTCTTTTTGCAAATACATTGCTTAAAGTTGTCTCTACTGAATACCCTGAATTCCCAACTGGATCTTCTTGGTGGATAGATAATCTAACTATCAAACGTGCTGGTGGATATTATAATATCTGGGAAATGGAACTTGGTCTTACTCGTAGCTATCATACTGTACAAGATGTGGAGAGAGGAGTCTAATGGCTGGATATGGATGGACATTAAATGTAGGGGGTACTCTTTATGAGATTAAGAGTATCGAATTTACACGACAAGTCAATTCATTAGATTCAGCTATTATTGATATAGGAGTACGAGTTCCTATTAATCAGAGTGCCACGATTCTTTTCAACGCGTCGACTTTTATGCGAGGTCTAATTTCATCATGTAACCAAACAAGCTCTAAAGTATATTCGGTACTCATTGCAGAAGAAGCTTTCGCGTTAAAAACTCAGCTTGCGCGCACATCTACAGGAAGTGTTGCAGTTGAAGTTACTAATAGTGATAACACTAAAACTATCCATGATTATGTTGAAGCTATTCTTGGAGATAGTGGACAGTATGGTAGTGGATACATCGATGGAACTAACAATAGTTCGCGATATGTTCCAAACACTACTAACTTCCTTCCAAATATGAAGTTTACTAGTACATACAGGTTGACTGCTCTAGATAAATTTTTAAAGAGTACGTGTGGTCTAATGTACTGGTTTGACTATACTCAGAAGATTATCTATTATGGAGAATCACGTTACGATAGAACTAGCTATGCACTAGAAGCAATCGATGTGCGCGAAAAGAAGAATAGCGCTGTTACTGAATACACCGAAGTTATTATTTATGGTAAGAGTTCCGGTATCAAAGGAACTGCAACTCAAGGATCTGCTCCTTATAAGACTATCCAATATCAATATACAGACTACGCTGGAGTAGAAGAACTTCAAAGAATCGCTGAACAAATTCTTCGAGATAAAGCTCCTCAGGGGCTTCGTTATGAAGTTGATATTACTACTCAACGTTCGATTAATATTGCACTTGGCCCGGGTGATATTGTTCGCGTACAATGGCCGTTTGAAGGGATTGATCACATTGGTATTATTCGTGATATGAACTATAATGGGGATACTGTAACATTAGGTGTCGGGGATAAAGAAGTAAGTGCATTCGATCTACTCAATGAGAAGCTTCAACTCATCATGGGAGTGTCTGAGACCGGCTCGACCATGTGGTATACGGGTGGTTGGCAAAACATCGGTGGAGGCGCTGAACCAGCTGAATGGCAATTAACTATAGATGATGTTTCTAAGATATCATCTTTTGAATTGGCATTATCGATTGATTCGTATAAATCAGCCGTTGAAATCGAAGAAGCTAATGCATTAATAGTAATCGGAGTTGGGCATGCTGCTAACTCAACAGGAGTTGGTACTGCAAATAGTGTTGCAGGTCTTGGGTCGGCGATTGTCCACGTAGGATCTGGCAGTGCTATTGTTACTAACGCCGAGGTATCTGGAATGTCAAATTTAGTTATGGCAGATAACTATTGGGCATCGCCATTCGGGTACACGACTGGGGTAAATACAGCAATCGCGATAGTAAATATTCCATTTATTATGGCTGCGCAATTTGGTATGGCGACTGTTAAAGTTGAATGTTGCGATTGGGGTGGATATGGACTTAGATCGTTCGAGTCGTATTTAAGTCATAATAACCCATATGTACAAACATCAAATACAGCTAGAGCTACTCATTGGTCCGTTGGAGCTAATGATGCTCATGAATTGTTTTATGATGTATATTTCCATTATTTAATTTCAGGAGACTGGGTAGGCGGATCTTGGTTTATATGGTTCAAGGGTGATGGATGTTCAATGAATATTCAAAGCGTTTCATGGAGCTTACAATGGGTAATAACTCATACGCATATTGCTGCAGATTCTGGACATTCAGATCACCTAGGTGCAGATTCTGGACATTCAGATCATGGTGTTGTAGATTCTGGACACTTTAATCACGCGGTATCAGATGCAGGACACCTTACATCAGGAGCAGACGAAGGACATGATCATGATGTAATTCCTTCTACAGGAGGTTCTAGCTTTCCAACGAATCTCGATGTATGGATTTACAATGATGCACACCCGACTGGTATTCGGGTGACTCCAACAGATATCCCAGGAGGACATAAACAAACTGTTAGTATAGGAGATGTAACATCATTCCTTGGGAATGGTCTAAACGAAATCGTTGTGTATGCTGATACCGATGGTAGCGCGAACTTAACAGGAACATTTATATCGTATGGAGAGTAATTATGGTACAGTATAAAATCTTACGAGTTACTGATGAAGGTGGTGCTATATCTATCGTCGTTAGTATTCCAAGTAGGAATAAAGTAATTCCTATTTGTATGAATCCTGCAGCATTTAAAAAAATGACGCCGGAAGAGGTTGAGATAAATGTGAACAACATGGTTGAGCAGATGTTTGGTGAAGAGCTAGCTACTGCTACAGGTGTGATGCAAGAAAGCAAGATAGTTAAAATTCATAAATACTTTGATCTTGATAATCCAAATCGTCCTATACGAGACTCAAAACGGATTCCTGAAGTATATCCTGTGTATGATTTTCCTCTTCCACCCCCTCTTGATGCAGAAGCTGAACTTAAGAAGAGATTAAACAAAGAAAAAGAAGATAAGGATAAACCCAAGTAAACAATCATTACCAAAGGAACTAATCGAGTCATATATATAAAGGAAAATCAAATATACATATGTACTACGATCCAATCGTAGTGGAATGGCTTGTTGAACACACAGACAACCGAGGTGGACTTAATGTCTATGAATTTAAGACTGGATCAAATTAAAGCACGTCGCGTACAAATTGGGGTATCGGCTACTCCTGTCGCGATTAACACAGCTAACCAGAGAGGACTCGATGCATTCTTCTCTTCGACAGCTACGTCTGGTACTACCTATGGGCAGTACATCAGACTCGATTCTAATGGCGCAGGACAAGAAGCGATCGCTGGACGTTTCAAGACGTTGCTTAAAAAGGCAGGTATTGGGAACGCACATGGTGTTCATGGTACCTTAGAAGGAGATACCTCCGCAGGTGCTATTACGGGACTCGGAACTGGTATTCGCGGGAATGTAGTTGTTCCTGATCGGATTCTTGGTGGAACATATTTCGGTGTAATGGCAGAAATCTTTCCACTGGGTAACAGCGCAGCACTCCCCGCAGGTTCAAACGCCTGTCTCGGGATTAGCGCGCCAACCGGAACAGAAATGGATAAAGTCGTTAACGCGATCTCATTCTCCGGGACCGATGGCACTGGTAAGATGATTTACACTCATGCAATCACTATGGGTGCTACCGGCGCAGCAGGAATCCGCTGTATCGTCAACGGTGTCGCCCGATGGATTCCATTGGTAGCAGCAGAGTGAAGCGAGCATGAAAGTTAAACTCGACGTTGGGGAGCGAATGGTAGTTATCAGCATACTACCAAAAGAGGGCAACTTCTTAACCTTGCGAGTACTTCGTACACTCGTTTCGCGAATCGGGTTAACAGCAGAGGAGATCAAAGAATTCGAGGTCGTTCAAGAAGGCGATCGGATAGTTTGGAATCAGAAAGGTTATGAACTATTAGAATTCGATCTCGCTGATGTTGAACTCGATATAATTAAACAGGAATTGAAGAAGCTAGATTCTGAGAACAAGCTTACTCAAGACATGTTCTCGATCTACGAGAAGTTCATAATATCCTAAGGAGGCATAAAAATGACAGTACACAACAATTTTGGAATGGTAGATACCCTTGAGCTCCGTGCATACCGACCTCAAGCAGATGGTACACTGAAGCTTATTGCAATGAGAGACACCGCACCGAATGGAATCCCTTTCCATTTCCCGACCCCGAAAGTGGTCTATGTGAAGATGCTCAAGTTGCTCGGGATGGGAGATGAATACGCCGGTGACCTTATCGTCAATACCGGGCTTGCTGATGTAGCACAGCTTATCTACGATCAGTATGACTACGTTGCGATTGGTACTGGGACCGCAAACGGTTCAGATCCAACTCAGACAGCACTCGGAACCCAGGTAGAGACTCGTGTTGCGCCTACGAAGTCAGTCGTGACGACAACCATTACGAATGATACCGCTCAGTTCTCAGGTCAGTTTACGCTGACTGCACCACGTGCAATTACTGAGAGTGGTCTCTTCGTTCTCACATCGGGTGGCGTAATGCTCGCGCGCCAGGTATTCAGCGCAATTAACCTGAACACAAATGATGTCGTGACTTTCGTCTGGAAGATCCAGGTGGCCCGGTCATCATAATTTAACTCTTTTTTGGAGGTAGTTAAATGACAGACGTTAGCCCACTTGAGGTGAGCGCAACTGGAACTACTGGCGATGATTATGTTAATATTGCTTTTGACATACGCGCCAGGAAGGGCCTAACGATTCATCTCAAGAATACTGGAAGCTCGAAAGGACTAACCTATCGAGTTGATGGATACGCGAAGCTTGGTGGGGCTATCGCAAAAGAAGAGGTAGCAGCAGCAAATCTCACGGCGACAGCAATCGCGCAGATATCTATCACAACCACGAAGAAGCTTGCACAAGTCATATTGCAGATTAAATCGCAAACGAGTGGTGTAGGTAACGAGACTACATATGCTTACGAGGCAATATCGGCGGTGTACTAATGGCAAGTGGAGACGCAATTGGTGGAATGGAGAGTATAAGCGACAATTCAGCTCTTACCATTAAGCCATCTGCAGGAATAGAATGGATAGTTCATAATCTGTTCGTTCCAGATAACGCTGCAGAAGATGGTGTAGATATTGCGATCGTAACAGCTACTGGAAGTATAGTCGTTATTACAGCACTCTCGTCGATCTTTCAACACAATTTCCATCTTACTAATTCCCAATGGATAACGATGACAAATAAAACAGGAACAACCGCGCTATTAGGATATGACGGTATCGTGGTGAAGTAACATGGCTCCCAGACTCGGGCCACTAAAGAATGCTGGCCAGATACATGGCGTACCGGTTGGCATTACTCTTCCAATGTCAAATCAATCATTGTTCTATAATTCAACATCTAAGATGTTAGAATACGCTGATGGCGCAATCAATGTAGTGTATGATTATATTCCATTGATGGCAGGATCCTCAATGATCGGGGATTCAGCTACAAACCTTGAGCAGTTTGAAACCTCAACGAATCATATAAGGTACATCGCGAATACATTTGCAGACGGTGGATCTGAGGATGCTCAGTGGGTTGTTAGTATGCCTGATGATTGGAATGGAGCAGACGCTGATCTTGGTTTAGTATCTGCGATGTTTGTTTGGTCAGCTGGAAGTGGAAGTGGAACAGTTAGACCGACGTTAAAGGGAATCTTACTTCCAGATGATGCTGCTATTGATACAGCATTTGGTTCAATAGGAGCTGTTACCGATACGTTAATAACTATCGGGGATATGCATTACTCATCTTGGATGACACCGGCTTTAATACCCTCAGCAGGTACTGGGGGGAAGATAGCGGTATTTCAAATAACTCGAGATTCTGCAAATGACACATTAACGTCAACTCTGCGTCTTGTATGTATATGGATAAGAATTATACGGACATTCGGAGGACCATAATGAGATTAAGTATTTTATTTTGGGTAGTAGCTATCTTCCTCTTAGTTCATGTTGCTTCAGGCGCAGTATATGACGTTACCTTTACGCCAATAATGACGAATAATACTCAGCCTTCTGGGTACATCGCAAGCGCGTCATCAGAAGAGTATACACGTGATGCGTATAACGCGTTTGATCGAGTGAATGGAGATCCTGAAGGTACTGCGTGGTCTACTTGGCAAACTGGTATTACTACTGGATGGATTCAGCTACAAGTGCCCGATGCAAAGGTCGCGCGAAACTATACTATCTGGGATAAGCGTTGGGGGAGTCAGCAGTCTATAGCGGCAGCGCAAGCCCCCAAGGTGTTTAATCTAAGTGGTTCAAATAATGGAATTGATTGGACAGTCCTTGATGCGCAAACTAACGTTACCTGGAGTACTACTACTTGGGAAGGTAAGTCATTTGAATTTGAAAACTTTATACCTTACACTTACTATCGATTGAATGTTTTAGAGAGTAATGGAAACCCAAGTTGTTTACAGATTGGTGAGATCTACCTCTATGAGTCTAAAACAGTCATAGCGGCGTTTAATACAAGCGCGACTGAAGGTAACGAGACACTATGGATTGATTTTACTGATATATCTGTTGGTGAACCAACTTCATGGTCGTGGCAAAAGAAAGCGCTTGAAGGAACTTGGGAACAATTTAATACAACTCAAAACCCTAGATATGGGTTCGCAGCTGGTAACTGGTCGATAAGACTTAATGCAAGTAACTTCGAGAGCTCGAATACATCTATTCAAGATACTTGGATCAATGTGACTGCTTTACCGCCGAATCCTCCCCCACCAGCCTATTGGTTTACTTCTGATGTAACTTGGGGGGAGTTTCCTCTACAAGTTAGTTTCGAAAGTATGGCTCCTAACGCGTCAAGATGGACGTGGTTCTTTGGAGACGAACCATTTAATCAATCATGGACAAAAAATAGTGAGCATAATCATACAACATTCTCTGGAAGATGGCAACACCAAATGGCAGCCTTCTCTAATGATACCCTAATCATAACTGGAGGTTATGGATATCCAAGTCCAGTATATGAGACAAACACTTGGATGTCATCTGATCGGGGGACTCATTGGACTTTGATGAACTCTACTTTCCCCAATTCGCCGGAGTTCGCAAGTCTTGTTGTTGTTGATAATGATACTCTTGTTCTGATAGATGGATACTCTCCTCAAATAGACGACGTTTTCCGTTCAACAGATATGGGGGCCACATGGACAGAAGTTAACTCTTCCCCTGGATGGGCATATGAAACTCATGGTCATCAAGAAGCATCTGTTGTTGTAACATTAGATGGAGATTTAGTCCACTTCGGTGGTTGGGGGTACAGTCATGATGATACAGCTGATGCTTGGAAATCATCTGATCATGGATCTACTTGGACGCAGGTTAAATGGGATAACGCAAGCGAGTGGGGATATAGATCATCTGGTGGGGCAGCTGTGCTTCCAAATGGTAATATTATATATGCTGGGGGTTATGGCGAGGATATGTATCATGATGTTTGGATGTCAGCTGATGAAGGTGCATCATGGACTCGATTAGTAGAGCATGCATCGTGGCCTGCACGTGAATATCTAAATCTTGTATCATTATCATCTGGTAAGCTTATTCTACATGGAGGGGTTGGTGAGTCGTATAACAAGCTTAATGATACGTGGGAGTCAACTGATGGAGGAACAACATGGACGCAGCTTCCTAATGCCCCATGGCCTGTAAGTAGAGGAGAGAAACTTGTTGTGTTATCAGATGATACCCTTGTTGTATCTGGTGGGGATAGAAATGTAGTTCCTTATCAGACTAATAACGTTTGGGTTTCAACCGATGAAGCACACACCTGGACTCAAGTGCAAAGTAACCCATCTCGGTTTTTATATAGAGAATCTATGCCATCTGTCGTCATGAATGATGGAAGCGTAATCTTCATGGGAGGATATGGGTTATCAGGAGGAAGATATATAAGCTTTAATGATGTTTGGCGGTCTGCTAACAATGGTGAAACATGGACCAGGGTGAATGCAAGTGCTGGATGGGCTGCTCGATATAGTAGTTGTGCTGTGCAACTCTCTGATGATAGTATCGTATTAATGGGGGGTAGAAGTGGGCAATCTCGTCTCAATGATACCTGGATATCTACTAACTTTGGAACCACATGGACACTCCAAAATTCTTCATCTGGGTGGTCTGGTAGATATAATCTCGATTGTAACGTATTTAGTGATGATACTATAATCGTTATGGGGGGACATTTGGAAGTTAACAATGTCGATAACGATACTTGGATATCAAACGATAAAGGAATTACATGGACTCGGCAAACTGCAAATGCTCCATGGTGGAAGAGAAGTGATTCTTCTAGTGTTGTGCCTTCAGATGATAGCGTAATACTTATGGGAGGAAACCTATTCCCATGTAACGGCCCTCATAAGTGTGATACGACAGATGTTTGGAGATCTGTTGATAAGGGAATAACCTGGCAATTACAAAATGATTCTGCATGGCCACCTAGAAATTCTCAATCTGTATTAATGCTACCAAATGACGATATTATACTTACAGGAGGATCTCTCTACGATGGATGGTGGACATTAAATGATACATACCGATCAACAGACTATGGTGTTACATGGACTCGACTATCAGATCCCCCTTGGCGATCTCGATGCTATCAATCAGACGCGGTTTTAGGTGACGGTAGTATTTTAATAATAGGTGGATATGGATATGATTGTCCAGATAGTTGTTATGAGTATGAGTATAGTGATACCTGGATAGTAGATTATTCAGGATCGCATCTTGAAAATCCAACTCATATCTACACTGAAGACGGAACGTATGATGTTACTCTTCAAGCAATTAACCATACAATTACTAAGAACGTAATCAAGATTAACTATATATCAGATTTTTATAACTCAGATGTTAAACCGATACTCCAGTGGATAATCAGTCGATTTACTGTTCGAGTCCCAGGTAAGATTACTGTTACGGATACTTCACTTAACGAACCGACTACATATGAATACACATGGGGAGATGGCACAACAATTTCTACATTCAAAGATGGAACACATACTTATTACAAACCAGGCAATTTCCCAGTTACACATTCAGCATCGAACTCAGCGGGAACGAATACTTCAAATATAGTGTATATAACAGTAGTTAGGTGATGATAGGGAGAATTCCCTTGAACCTAAGTACTTAGGCAACGCACAGGGCGATTATGATGCAGGCATCAGCAAAAGCAAAATCAAACAATTCTTCCATTGGGGTGAGAGTTATTCGCGCCGATGGAAAGATTGAAGACCACGGCATTGTTGCAGGTGGTCGATTCAAGGATCGATTTATGAGCAAGCTCAGATGTATTCTGAGGGGGTACTAAGAAATGACAACTGTATTAACCCAAGCGGGAGAAGAAGCAATCATCGACAAGCTCGATGTGGCAACGAAGTTCGAATATATCGACTGGGGGACCGACGCGAACGGCGCTACCAAGGATGATACGGTGATTACAACTCCAGCTGGAGAGTCGCGAGTACTTGGTACGGTCACCCAGCCAGCGGCTGATAAGTATCAGGTCGTTGGGACCATGACCAAGGCGTCATCTGGTGCAACGATTACCAATGCAGGTTTGTTCAATGCGTCGACTACTGGTGTAATGCTGATGAAGGGTGACTTCACAGGTATTGCACTCAACGTCGGTGACAAGATTGAGTTTACATTCTTGCTGGAAATCACCTAATCCTATTTTTAGGTGAAGATAAAGAAGTAGAGTAGAAGAATAAAATATCGCAGGGGTATATTATGATATGGAAGTGCAAAGAAGGATGTGGTGAATGTTGCGTATGCTATGGAATGCCCGATAAATTTGTCCGTAGCAAATTAAAGAAAGCCACCGTCCCCGTAGTTATGTTACAACTTGAACCTAATAATAATATCAAGGCCATAACAGAAGATGGAATGTGCTTTTTATTAGATCGAGCTACAAAACGATGTACTTCATATAAAGATCGTCCATATATATGTCATCTATATGGAAAGAATAAACAGCTTCTTTGTCCATATGTTAATATTGCAGGGAATCCAAGATCTATAAGAGATGAAATTAATATCAAAGCGCATCAACAGCTATCAGCAGCAAGATTGATACAAGATGACTCACCAAGACCATTCTTTGCAGTGAGGCGGTAGTCTATGTCAATCAAGGCTAAGATTGAAGGGAAGTCATATGATGAAAAAAAGCGCGTTGTATCATATGAGGTTGCTCAAGCAACTAAACCACATATCCCTATAAAATATAAACACGTCCATGATAATGGAGATGAATTTGATATAGAAATAAGACGAGTAGAATTTAACAATGAAAGAGGATTATTAGTATTTCCAGATATTAAAGTCAAGTATAAGGATAAGGATATCATCTTAGATTTGCCATATGAATATTGTAATCATCCATATGGTCTTGGAGAAGATAATGAAGATTGTCTAGGTGCAGTTAAACGAATGGTAGGATTGACAGTCTCTCATATGCATGGTCGGGGGTACTAATGTCAACCCTCACAGTGTATGGGCATTCTAGAGCTCATATTGAAACTAATGCGCATGCTACTGGAACGAAAGCGACATATAGTTCGCTAAGAGATGCTACAGCTGCAACCGAAGTCTATGGAGATGGACGAGATTTTGCAAATCATCTTAGTTCTTCATCATCTGCGGACAGATTTATCGCGCTAGGACATTCAATCGGGCTTTGGGATACAAGCGGAATCGGGGCGGGAGCTACTGTAACTGCGATAACAGTATATGGACAATGCACGAATAATGTGGCTACATTAGGAACGGTTGATTATAATTTTTATCAAGGATCAGTCGCTAACCCCGATAGTATATCTTTGGATGATTTCGATGGATGGACTAACACGTCATTATGTACTGCAAGATCTAATGCTGATTTTACTCCAGGCACTACATGGTATACCTTTACTGGGAATTCTACATTTTATACTTATATGAGTAGAACCGGTTGGACGATAACATTCTTTAGAGATGCATGGGATGTTGCGAATTCTTTCACAGGTACATTTGTAAAGAGTGCATTTCAAAACTTATCATTTAGTGGCCCATTCGAAGATGCATATAATACTCATATGACCATTACGTATTCAAACGTAACTACAAATTACAAAACATGTTCTGTTACTGAAACAGCTACCCCTACACTAACACGGAAACCAGGTAAGTTGTTATCAGTAACAGAAACAGCAGGAGCTACATTATCGAAGGTCATGTCTTTATCTAAGTTGATAACGCAAACGTCTTCAGGCGCGGCATCACTTTCGAGAAGAATGTTTAAAATACTCTCCGCTACAGAAATCGCGAATGCTACACTGACAGCGGCGAAAATGTATATCAGATCGTTGTCGGTTACTGAAGTAGCCACAGCAACATTAGCATTGAAGAAATCGTTTTATAGAGCATTATCGGCGACAACAGGAGCTGCGACACTATCGTTAAATAAATCGTTTTATAGAGCACTATCAGTTACTGAAACTGCATCAGCAACACTTACTAGAAAGCTAACCTGGTTAAAATCAATATCAGCGACTTCCCCAGGGGTAGCTACGCTTGTAAGAAAGATCCCAAGAACGTTATCCCAAACATCTACGAGTGTAGTGTCTCTCGTTAGGAAGATACCGAAGACTCTATCCCAAACATCTACGGGAAGCGTTTCATTAGCAATGAAATATTCATGGGTGAAACTACTCTCGTATACGGAAGCAGCAACCGCTACATTGCCTAAGAAAATAAGTAAAACACTTTCAGTAGTCGAGTCTGCGGTAGCAACCCTTGACGCAGTAAAACAATTAGGGATACGATATGTCTCGATATCCGTTACAGAAGTATCTAATGCAACATTGTCTATTAAGAATTCCTTCTATCGATCATTATCTGTAGTTGAAGTATCTACGAACACGTTGACGAAGATTCCTAAGAAGATATTATCAGTCACTGAGACTACGTTGAATTCACTTGTTAGAAAGATTCCAAAGACTCTATCAGTCGTAGAAACTACGAGTAATACACTCTCGAAGATAAATATCTGGGTAAGATCCTTATCAGTTATCGAGACGACTACTAACACTCTATCATTAAAGAAGTCTTTCTATAGGTCTTTATCGATAGTTGGAACTACACTAGATACGTTAGTAAGGAAGATTCCGAAGACTCTATCGGTTACTGAAACAGCAAATGCTACGTTATCTAGGTTACACACTTGGATTAAATTATTATCGGTTACTGAGACTACGACAAATTCATTAGTAAGGAAGATGTATAAACTAGCATCTGTTGTAGAAACTTCGAGTGCAACTCTTTCACGATATGTTCAAGCGTATAGGTCTCTTTCGATTATAGAAACTTCAACGGTTACACTTTCTCAAGTACGAAACTTCTATCGAACGCTATCTCAAACCACTGGAGCAGTATCCTTATCTCTCGCGAAGAGTTTTTACCGAACACTTTCGTATACTGAAACAGCGTCTGCAGCATTATCAAGAGTATTAGTATGGGCTAGGACAATATCGATTACATCAACTGCTAACGCGACATTATTATATCCGATAACGTGGGTAAAGCTTCTACTTGTAACAGAAACAGCAACGCCTACTCTATCTAATGATCCACAATCATCATATACTCTAATCGCGACGCAAGACGGATCACACATTGATATCACTTGGGGGCAAGTATGACAGGTTGTAAAGAAGGATGTGGAGAGTGTTGTATATACTTCCCAATGCCCCCGAAGTTTATTGAGAAGAATAGAAGCAAAGCACAAGTACCAATTATTAAAGAGTTACCATTCCAGAATACGGGGTTAATATTACCTATTACGATGGATGGTATGTGTTTTCTTCTTAATCGCGAAACTAAACGTTGTTCAAGCTATCGTAGTAGACCTGAGACATGTAAATTGTTCGGAACTATTGAACCGATGCATTGCCCGTATTATACATTTGATGGTAAGGAACGGCCGGCGAAGCATACAGAGTTCTTCAAACAGTATTATTATCACACGAAGGAAAAGCGAACACTCGAGTTTATAATCAAGGGGATAATTCCCTATGAGGTGGTATAATGGCGACTACGCTATACCTCAACTCAGTAGATGCTACTGGAGTAGTACCTAACGCGAAACAGAGCGCTGATACTATCCTCGATGAGTTCGCTTCATCATATGCAACTTATTCAGCGCCAGCGAGAATGACTATTACTGCTGGGAGTAATAATAGGTCGAATTCTGGTACAGGAACATCAACAACGAGTAACCATAAGTCCCACTATGGAACGTGGGTGAGCGATCCTCTTGGAGCTCAAACGTGGACTTCGTGGACTGTCACGATTGCGCTCTCGATGCTCGAAACCAGAGCAAAACAGAATAACTATCCACGAGTGAAAATTTACAAATGGTTAGCCAATGATACATTTGGTTCCGACATTTTAGCCCTCGTAGATTCTGGAACAGAAGTCGGCACTACTGCGTCACTTGTTACTTACTTCTCTGCGGTAAGTCTGACAAATACAACATTCGCTGAAGGTGACAGAGTAGTTATCGAAATAGAAGATAACGCCACACCAACAGAAACGTATGCCGTTGCTCATGCTTTACAATTCGATGGTGCTGATGCGGGTGGATACGGTTCTTATGTTTCATTCTCTGGGACGATCTCATGGGCGCCAGTAACGACGCAACAATCATGTTCGGTTACCGAAACGACAAGCCCATCACTTACAACAGTTTCAACGAGGAAGATCACTGCATCAGTTGTTGAGACAGCTTCTGCCGCGTTAACAGCTGCGAGGATAAAACTTCAATCAATATCTGGAACGGCGACTGGTGTTAATACTCTTGGGAAGAAGATATCTAAGACACTATCTATTACTGAAACAGCTTCTGTTACGCTTTCAAGATTAACACAACGGTTTATACTACTATCGATAGTAAGCTCTACAATAGCCTCGATGATAAGGAAGATACCAAAGACGTTATCAGCTACTAGTACAGCGATCTTAACACTATCATTACTCAAGCAGTTCTATCGTTTGTTATCAGTTACCGAAACGTCTACTCCAACGCTTACTCCTCAATTCATCTCTGGTCTAGTAACATGGTATCGCACACTATCAGTCACATCGACATCAATAGCGACTAGTCAAACTGTCTATGGAGAACTTCAGCGCAAGATCAATGCAGGCGCTTGGACAACGATCGTATTATTAAAATGGGGGGATTTAGCCTATCAAGATAACTATGCGTTCGAGAACGGTAGTACATATTGTTATCGTATTCGACGTGTTGCTGATGGAGTTGCGTGGTACTGGACGAATATAGATTGCGTAGTATATGCGCTATCAGTTCAAACGTACTATAGAGAACTCTCAGTTGTCGAATCAGTATCTATTTCGCTTACACGAAAGATGTCTATACTATTCTCTGTCATGGCAACAGTGAGTACAGCTCTCGCGAATGTTGTAACGTTCTTTAGATTACTATCAGTTACAGAATCATCATCAGGTACACTAACTAGAAAGATGAATATACTCGCATCTATTGTTGAGGTAACTACTAATACACTATCAAAGATAAGCACTAGATTTATATCTCTTTCATTCGTTGAGACAGCTAGTGTTTCTATCACTAGGAAGTTTTCTTGGGCGAAACTATTATCAGTTACATCAACAGCGATTGCTACACTCAATAGGGGTATGAAAGTATTACTCTCGATAGTAGAGTCTACTAGTAATACGTTATCAACAATAAGTACTCGATATATTTCCCTTTCAATTGTAGAGACTACAATAAGTACCCTTTCAAAACTATCATCATATTATCGATCGTTATCAGTTGTTGAATCTGCATCGGCTATATTAACCAAGATTCCGAAAAAGCTATTATCGATTGTCGAGACGTCTACAGCTACGTTAACTAAGATTCCAAAGAAGTTATTATCAATAGCTAGCACGGGAGTTGTTAGCTTAGCGATGAAATACTCCTGGGTGAAGTTACTCTCAGTAGTAGAGACTACAACTAATACGCTTACAAAGATTCCAAAGAAGTTGTTATCTGTTGTTGAATCATCCTCGGTTAGTTTAACGTTGAAGAATACTTGGGTAAAGTTATTATCGGCAACTGGAACTACGATTAATACACTTTCACTAAAGCTATCATTTTATAAGACGCTATCAGCTACGGAGACTTCACTAGCAACATTATCGAGAAGAATGTTTGTACTAGCTTCTGTTATAGAATCTACTGCGTCTACATTATCATTGAAGAAGAGTTTATATATACTACTCTCGGTGGTCGAAACAACATCGAATTCATTAACTCGAAGGATGGGAGTACTATTATCAGTTATAGAATCAACGTCGAGTTCATTGTCACTAAAACAATCATTCTATAGAACGCTATCAGCTATTGAAACTACTAGTGTAGTACTTACCAAGGTCCAGATATGGCAGAAGCTAATATCAGTGGTCGAAACATCAACGGCGGCGTTAACTAAAATACCAGGTAAATTACTTTCAGTAGCAAGTACGGGAATAGCTAGTTTAACAATGAAATACTTTTGGACGAAACTTCTTTCTGTTGTTAGTACCACGACTAGTACGCTTACAAAAATTCCAGGTAAGTTATTATCAGTGACGAGTACTTCAATAATCAGTATAACGATGAAGTATACATGGACGAAGCTACTTTCGATAATTGAAGCTACGTCGAGTTCGTTATCGTTAAAGCTATCATTTTATAGAACGTTATCAGTAGTAGAAAGTTCTGTCGTGTCATTAACACGTAAGATGTCGAAATTATTATCTATAATATCAACGTCTAATGTTACGTTAACATTACAGAAGTCATTCTATAGATTACTCTCGGTAGTCGAAACTTCATCTGTTAGTCTTACTAGAAAGATGCAGAAGTTGATATCGGTTACGTCGACTGGAATAGCATCGTTAGCTGTAGCACTAATATCATACGTAACGATTTCAGTTCAAGCAATCGGTACGGCTACATTGAGTATGCTGAAAACGTTCTATAGAATACTTTCAACAATTGAATCATCTGTTGCGTCGTTAACTAGGAAGGTGTATGTGGCGCTATCAGCTACCGGAACATTCATCGCCACACTTTCATTACTAAAGTCATTCTATCGAACACTTTCAAACGTTTCAACGAGCGTAGCATCACTTATAGCGAATCCTGTATGGATAAAGTTATTATCGGTAGTAGAAACGACATCAGTATCGTTAACGAGAACGATGTACAAACTTCTATCGATAATTGAATCATCAAGTATATCACTCAGCTTACTAAGATCATACTTTAAAACGTTAAGCATTACTAGTACGTCTTCAGTATCGTTGACCACCAAAAACATATGGGCGCGATTATTAAGCGTTATCGAGACGACATCAAATACGTTGTCAATAGTATCATCATACTTCAGAACGTTAGATGTCGTTGGAACGTTTAACGCGACACTCAATAGAGGAATGTTTGTATTACTATCGGTAATCGAATCAGCTAGCGCTACACTTAATGCTATTAAGACATCGTTTACGATATACTATCGAACGCTAGAAGTAATCGAAGTAGCGACTATTACACTTGCATTATCAAAATCGTTTTACCGAACGCTGAACGTTACCGAGGTAGTATTAGTTTCAGTTACTAGAAAGATGTGGATATTACTTTCTGTAATTAGTACTTCTTTATTAACACTTTCGAAAAGCATAACATGGACGAAGTTAATATCGATCACGTCTACTGGAGTGGCGTCGTTATCGAGAACGATATCTTTGTATATAACAATTTCAATCCAAGCGGTCGGAACAGCTACGTTAAATGTGATATCATTATTCTACCGAACACTCTCGGTAATCGAATCATCTGGAGTATCGTTAATTAAGAATATGTACGTAGCATTATCAGCTACTGGGATATCTATTGCAACACTTTCGATATTAAAATCATTGTATATAACACTATCGAATACTTCAACGAGTATAGTATCACTTGTAGTAACTCCTGTCTGGGTAAAGCTAATATCTGTTACAAGTACTGCGATAGCTACATTAAATAGACAGATGTCGAGACTCCTATCGGTTGTCGAGACTACGATAGCTACACTCACTAAGTCTTTGATATTATATAAGCTTCTATCGGTAATAGAATCTACAGCGAGTACTCTTACCCTGCGGAACATATGGGCGCGATTGTTGGAAGTAACAGGAACGACTGTGAACTCGCTTTCGCAGAAGCTATTATTCTACCGAACGCTATCAGTAACGGAAGTCGTAACGCCAACTCTCAATAGAGGTATGAAGGTTCTATTGTCGGTAGTAGAATCTGCGTCAACTACCCTCGATGCTATAAAGACATCGTTTACAAAGTTCTATCAGGAAGTATCTGTAGTAGCAACTACGTTAGTAACTCTCTCGTTAGCTAAGTCATTCTACCGATCGTTATCCATTATAGAAGAAGTAGCGGTGTCGAGTACTAGAAAGATGAATGTACTACTTTCAACAGTAAGTACATCACTAGCATCGTTATCGTGGGGGTTAATATGGACGATGCTAATATCGGTTACAAGTACTACGATAGCCACGTTGTCTAGACTTGGATCATGGTATCGAACGCTATCAGTAATCGAATCTACATCGAATGCGCTATCTACATCGACTACATGGAAATACTTACTATCAGTAGTGTCAACTGTATCGGCTAGCCTCTCGAGAGTAGCATTATACTTCAGGACGTTATCAACTACGAGTACAATACTAGCATCTCTAACGAAAGGGATGAGAGTATTAATATCAATCGTTGAGAGTACATCAGCTACGTTAACAAGAGGAATGTTTAAACTCCTATCGGTAGTTGAAGAAACGTTACCGTCCCTATCAGCGATTAGGACATTAATAACATACTACCAAGATATCTCGATAGAAGTACTTGGCATCGTATCGTTATCGACTAAGTCGGCATATTACAGGTTGCTAGAATCAACGGGGACGTTTATATCGAGTCTTACATCATCTACTATATGGGTAAAGATACTCTCAGCTACGGGAACTACTATAGTGTCGCTTACTAAAAAACTATCGGTAGTACTATCAGCAATTGAATCAGCTAGTGTATCGTTAGCTACGTTATCATCGCGATTCATTACACTATCAGCCTCTGGGGTAGCATACGCTACATTGGCGTTGAGTTCAGCGTATTACAGGATATTGGATGTTATATCCACTTCATCGGTATCCCTATCGTTTAAATACACGTGGGCAATACTCTTATCGGTACTAGAAACAACATCGGTATCACTGAGTATGCTATCATCATACTTCCGAACGTTAAGCGTGATCGAAGCTACGTCGACTACTCTCACGCGGGGGCTACGGGTATTATTATCAATTACTAGTACGGTAATAGCAACTCTCCAAACATTAGAGACTGAATTCTATACGTGGTATAGGACACTCTCGGTAACTAGCACAACCGATGTTAGTCTAACAAGATTCGCGTCACTGTATCGAACGTTATCAGTTGTATCATCAACGTCGGTATCGCTTACTAAGAAACTATGGGTATTACTTTCAACGACTGCATCTATATCCGTCATATTGAATATGGCAAGCTCTTACTTCGTAAGTCTTGTTGTATCAGTGATATCATTAGCATCACTTAGCGTACGTGCGTGGTACTATCGGATACTATCAGCAACGTCGAATACCATATCTACATTAAATAAGAAGATGGGAGTATTACTCTCAGTAATATCATCAACGATCTCAACGCTTAATGCATCAAGAGTACTTGCAGTATTCTACCAGACACTTTCAGTGATCACAACTTCGAATGTATCACTATCACTCAAAGCATCGTACTACCGTATGCTAATAGCATATGAGACTACTCTAGTATCATTAACTAGACTAGCATCATTATATCGAACGTTATCAACTACAACATCTACGTCAGCAACGTTAATAACATCGAGTACACGGTACATTACATTATCAGTCATAGGAACATTTACAACATTCCTCAGTGCGTTCTTAAAACAGTTTCAATGGGTCGAACTCGTATTCGCGCGATCAATTATTACACTAATTAGATTCTTCTATTCCCCTATACGTGAGCCTGTATTCAGAACGAGCACTATAACACTAAACGTTTCATTCTCATCATCGTGTATACGAACACTTAGATTAGTTACGTCTACGATTACTTTATCCGTATCCCCTACGTCGACAATTACACTTACTAAGAATGTCTCATCCCAAATAACAGTTCGCAAAAACTTCGTATCGATCATAGCAGATAGATATAGAATAGTGGAGGTGTGATTATGGCAGATGTTGTTACAGAAAAGATTTACAAAGGAGACGTTGGAGTACACTTCTCCGTAGCGACAGGTATCGATCTAACTGGAGCATCCGTGTTAGAAATACATGTACGCAAACCAGATGGCGTAACGGAAGTTGAATGGACAGGACTAATCGATGAAGATGAAGAAGGAGATGATCCTCTTAATCAACGAATCGGTTATGACTCGGTTGATCTTGATCTCGCTGATGCCGGGCAGTATGTAGCCTATGCATATGTAGAATTCGGAGCAACATCAAAGCACTCAGGAACTGCATTCAAGTTCAAAGTAGAAGATGAATACCGATAACTCTGGGAGATGACAGGCATCGTCCTCGATCCTAAGTACTTAGGAGGTAGAATGGAAAAAGAATACTCAGGGTGGAGTACCCCAATAGGGTTGTGATACAATGAGAGGCGTGGTATACAAGATTATTAAAAAAGAAGGTGGAGCTACTCTCGACGAGATAGCCAAAGAGTTCCCCCCAACTGAGCGCGCGCATGTTCTAGATGTTCTCGAAAGAGAAGTTGCTAGAGGCCGCTTGTTCAAAGAAGGAGATACTTACCACATTCGTAACTTCTTGATGCCCCCTGTAACAAAGCCTGCTAAAGGCGTCGCGTGGGATTATGATACGATTCAAAAGGGTCTTCCCCCTAATGAATTCATGAACCAGTGGAATAGTGTAGTAGCTGATCGACAGCAAGGAGATCGAGGAACTTGCGTAGGGCAATCTACAGCAGGATTAAAAGATTATCTCTACATAGCTATCACTGGCGATAAGTTCACTGGAGAGATTGTTCGTAATATCGTAGAATCAACTGCGATCTATGATAAGCTATACGATCAATCATTCTCTGCTGAATGCATATATCGTTACTCACGTGAAGAAGCAAATCTCACTGGTCCTGATGGATCATATTGTAACGCAGCTATACGCGCGCTTTATAAGAGAGGTATATGCCTTGAGAAGAACTGGAGAACATCCAAGACTTCAAGAGGAGTATGGGCAACACCATATCCAGGAACGATCGGCGTTTGCGAATGGGAAGCAGCTCAACATAAGATCGATGGGTATGCCGCACTCTTTACCTTAGCAAGTGTGAAGCAAGCTTTAGCAACACATGGCGTAGCAGTAGGCGCGATTAACATCTACGAGAACTACATGGACAATGGTACGGTAACTGAAGATGGAGTATCTGTCTTCGATGGTAACTTACCAGATCCACGTGGGGAGAATGTAGGATCGCATGCGCTATGTTTCGTAGGATACTCTGATATCCAACGGAAGCTATACTTTAGACACTCATGGCCAGGCTGGTCGAAGTTAGGATCTATATCGTATACTTACTTCGATCTAGCAGGAGGAGACTTCTGGGTAGCACTTGATGCGAATGAAGCAGTTGTTGGCAAAGAACTCTATCACACGATTGAGATTTCAGTCATCCCACAGGAGGCATCAGATTGTGCAGTACTTACTATCAACGGTGTGCAACGCACGGAAAAACTACCTGCGAGAATTGCATTCGAGAAGGGAACAACTGTAACAATCCTCGTAACAGCTCCAGGGTACAAATCACAGACGATGAGATTAGCCCCGGTTAATGATAGTGTGAACATGATTCAATTCACGCTGGAAACCGGAACCAATCCTGAACCGGAGCCTACGCCTGTCCCTTTATGGGAACGGTTTATAGATTGGCTAAGGGGAATCATTAACCGAATCTTCAGGAGATGAAAAATGGATATCAATTACATTATGGTATTAGCAATCGCTATCATAATGGCGATCGCATATGGGATCCTCGGATTCTTTGCAGACAAGTTGAATAACAACGGGACATGGGATTGGAGTAAGTTCGTTGTAACGATCATCTACTCGATCGTTATTGGAGTCGCTGCTGTTGTATCTGGAGCATTTAACTTCGAGACTATTGCAAACTGGCAGGCTATCTTCTCCCCAATGTGGGCAACCTACTTTGGCCTATATATGGGTATGATGTACTTCTTCCAGAAATTCATTGTGCCAATCTTTACCCAGATCACGACCAAGACAAAGTTCTACCCTCGTAAGGCAGGAATGGGCATTCGTAAGATGGACCCAGAGAGCCGGGGATTCCTTACCTTCGATCTTCCTGAATGGGCGAAGAAGCCAACACTTGGATGTGTAGACGCAGCAGAAGCTGTTAATCAGTTCCAGTATGCAATCCAGGCAGCAAGCTGGATCTTCCTTATTGAGAATGGCGAACTCACTGGTGCGAAGCACTATTGGTTCCGTGGATGGTTCGGTAGTGGCACAGTTGATTGGAAACCGATCACCGCAAAGTGCCTTGAGGATGCTCGGAAGTCTGGGCGTATTCCTGACTACGGCAAACTCTATTAATCACTTTAATTTTTTGGCGAAAAGAGGTAGAGAAAGATGATCAGACTTGGCAATTACGGAACACCGTTGGAACAAGGTGAGACCTTTGATTTCGAAGGGGAAGTGCTCATCGGGAACTTAACGTCGATGGGGGAGTTCATTCTTCCACTTGCAGTTGAGTTAACTGACGATGTTAGATGTCGAACTCCATTCGTGTACAATGATACGTTCACTCCTGAGATGACAAGTAATACTACACCTTCAGGTAATGTAGCATCTGCGTCTAATGTATATACGACAACCTACGCTGCGTGGAAAGCATTCGATCATTTAGTAGTTAATGATGATGCTTGGATGACGCAGACAGGAGTAACCACAGGGTGGGTACAAATTCAACTCGCGTCTGGAAAGGTCGCACGCAAGTATACCATCTATGATCGGCGATACGATCTCAACCAAGATGCAGGAGGGGCTTCATACGCGCCTTATGCATGGTCTCTCTATGGATCAAATAATGGAGCAAACTGGACGTTACTAGATAGCCAAGATGAGATCACTTGGGATCTCGATGAGCAGGAAGCCAAGACATTCGAATTTAATAATGCAATAAGCTATACGTATTATAGAATAAATGTATCAGCGAATAATGGAGGCGGGCGTTTAGCAATTGGAGAGATCTATATCTACGATGAGATGAACGACCCTCCTCTTCAGGTATCAGCACTATCAAATATCAGCGATAGTATCCTGATGTCATTCACTCGAGCGTCTGATGTATTAATCCGCTCGGTAGAAGAAGTAATTACATTCGCAGATACTCTAGTGGCCGAAGCGACCACCACGTTATCCGATATCCTCAGCATCCAAGACCTCTCGATTCCATTGTTCATTAAGCTAAACGAAATCCTTACACTCACGCAAGTACCATTCACGACTACATTCCATACACTAACTGAACAAGGATACGAGCGAGCAAGTACTACCCTAACAGAGACGGGAGATTTCATATACGGGTCTATCTCAGAAATGGGGCGCGAGCTTCTTATAGTTGCACATCAACATGGTCTTCAAGTATCGGTCATGACTCGCAAGTCTGATAACATCCGATTGAATGATTTTAAGAACGCGGGATTCAAATATGTAATACTTAATATACTCATGATGAGTAGTAGTTGTTTATCTAATATGTCATTCTTCCTGAATGAGATATTACAACTCGTGGAAGCACTACCTATTCGTGTGAAGAGCTATAGGACGATTGAGATAGCTAGCCTAACAGGGATGTCTCAATTCGGGTCGATGAGATATATCCTAGATAGAATAGATATAATAGGATCAAAGAGAGTATATCCAACGACAAGCCTCCTTGATGAAATCGTAACCAACGATACATATAAGGTAGTTGTTAGCCTTACTCCATTGACTGAGCTTATAGAAGTCATAGATACTGTAGTTGGAAGCTTATCGCGATTCATGATAGAGCGAATCAATATCATTGGAACGAAAGCAATTATAGCATCACGTACTCTAACTGCTGAGACAATCAATATCGTCGATACGATGTACGCATCTGGTACTCAGATACTCTCAGAGATATTAACGCTTAGCGATTCAATACTACGAATGGTGACCGCTCGTAAGGAAGACGTAGTTAATATCGAGCGTAATGTTATAACAAAGAACGTTACGACTAATGTTCTATTACATACAATTACACTTCCCGATATCTTAACTCGAGGACCTTCAGTCATCTTCACAGAAATTATCAATATCATTGACTCATCTATTACTCCATTATTGTCTAAGGTCTTTACCGAAGTAGTATCACTCGTCACGCCCCTTAAACTTAGAAGTGAGGTAAATAAAGTCTTCGCGGAAGTAATGAACGTTATCGATGTTGGTATTGCGAGAGTTACAAGACCACTACCCGAGTCGATTGCATTTACAGATTCATTATTTATTCCACCTTTTACCCGTGTTCTCATAGAGATACTACGTATGATCGATTCGCCTAGGAAGTTACTTCAAACATCAAGGACCGAATCGATTACACTTAACGACACGATGCTCCCAGGAATAATCAATTACATCTTCGTGGAGATATTGAACGTATCTAGCGCATTAAATCCAACGAGTATACGCGCGTATTTAAGCGAATCCTTTAATATAAATGGAGTATTCAGTAGACATGTAAATCTCGTTGGGGTCGAGATTTTGAATGTTATTGATTCTATAAACGTTGCTCTACGCTATAACTTGGTAAATGAGATAATAAACATTATTGATACTAGGTTAGCATTAGTCAGTAAGCCTACCGTAGAACAGATTCGCGTAGGAGATACTCGATTTAGAAGCGTCCTCACCTATCGATCGGAAGTCATTAATCTCATCGACGTTATGTATTCCATCTTCGGTATGGTACTTACTGAACTAATCACGTTCACAGATTCAATCGTTAAACGCCCACTTCCTTATATGATAGAGAAGCTTTACTTCCTTCCACAACTCAACCGTCATTATTCCCAATTGTTTACTGAGCTCATAACCATTAGTGAATCAATCACCAATCTCCCAAGCTACATATTACTCGAGTCGATAGAATTCATAGACTCGGTTACCACAAGACTTTCATTAATCAAGACTGAGATCGTTAACATCAGCTCTGCCAGATTCCGGGCGATTACTACATTCAAGACTGAGGAGATTATTATAGTAGGTTCAATATACAGTACATTCACGATGTTGTTCACTGAGTTAATAAACCTCTCGGATAATCTTACCAAGTCATTATTGATCTCGAAAGTCGAACAACTATTACTCGCGGGAATTAAACGAGTATACGCTACGTCTTATAAGACTGAAATAATCAACGTGGTTGATACTATCACTAGTACATTCATGTGGGTACTTACTGAAATACTCTCTTTAGGAAGTACAATTATAAACAATCCAGTAGTATACTTTAGAGAAGGAATCATTCTCGTCGGAAGAAGATTCGCAGCTTATGAATTTACATTATCGGAACTCATTAACATCGGTGATATCCTTATCAACGCTCCAACTCTAGTATTCACAGAACTCATACACGTTAGTGATATACTTAATACAAGACTATCAATGACTAAATCAGAAGTACTTAAACTCTCTCAGATAATCACCAAGCGGTCGATGAAGTACCAGGATCTAGAAACTGTTTCTGTGTTAGACACATATCATGTTTCAGCTCTAACGATCCTGATTACCGAGGCTCTGACGATAGTTGACTCAACATATCGTTCAGTGTTTAGGACGATGAATGAAATCGTCAAGATCCTAGACGAGAAGTGTGCGAAGAGAGTTTCCTTTGTAGCTTATGAAATAATAGCTATGATCGACATGCGTAATGCCACGCTTGATCAATCACTCCAGGAAGTAATCCTCGTCTCCGATAGTATCAGACCGAGTATGATGTTGGTAAGACTAGAGGCCCTGCTAGTCTCCAACACCGTCACTCGGTATGTGATGAAGCTTCCATTTGAAGAAGTCATCAACATAGAAGAAGCTACAGTACTTCCAACTATCGGTAGAGTACTCGCGGAGATTATTAGTATCGGGGGTGGTATCGGAAACATAATCGTTGAGCACACTCTAGATAGAGAAAAGATCGTCATATATGCAGAGAGAATCCAAAAGACAATCGTATACTCTGCATTCGAAGAGATACTCACGATTACATCTACAATGGGAAGAACGATCGTAAACGTATCACCATTCGTAGACTCACTAATTATTAGTAGCGAAATGGGAAGTACAACAATCGTACTCAGGGCATTTGAAGAAGTCATCGCGTTAAGTAAGACGATGAATAAAATCGTCCACGACTATCAACTTGCTCTAGAGAGTATTAGCATTGCTGACTCCCCAAAGGAGTGGTATAATAATATCATCCATCGGTTAGAATCTGTGGTTAAACAAGTGACGAAGATAAGAACTTCATCACGAACCGACAAAGAGAAGAGCATTAAGAAAATTACTAAAGACTCAAAGAGGGAATGACATGAGAATAAGAAGAGGTATCTCTATACCATATGAGTATCAATTGAAGAGATCGGATGGCACACCAGTAGACCTAACGAATGCTCGATCAGTTGATATGAAGCTGATCGAAGACGGCTCGACGATCTTTACTGTTGACTCTCCATGTACGATTGTAGAAAGAACTTTAGGTAAAGTACAATATCCATGGGATGAGTCAGAGACTAGCGTTCCAGGATTCTATTGGTTATCGTTTCTTATAACGTATACCAATGGTAAAATGGAAGAGATCCCATCAAATGGCTTCGACTATATTTTGATACTCTGAGGTCGAAATGGAGAGAAGAAAAGTTACTATCGAACCATCAAACCTTCACGAATGTATTAAAGGTGAAGAGTTCCAAGAGATGACCAAAGAATTCAAGGGCCTATCAAATAAAGTAGGAGGTTTATGTACAGACATAGCTCTTGTAAAGAGGGATGTGAGTGACTTGAAAACAGTTACGGTCTCAATGAGCGAATGTATTAAAGCACTCACGGAATCCTCTATCAAGGCTGGAGAGAACAATATCACGAGAGATCAATTCTATGGTAAGATAGATGAGCTCACAAGAACAAGACAAGCGTTGATTGATACGCTTAAGCAAGATCTAATCGACTACAAAGAAGAGGTAGACGCCCGTCTTGATGGACTCGATCTTAAGATAGCAGATATTAATACAACCGTTATCGACTATCAAAGTCTAAAAAAGTGGATATGGGGAATAGTCGCCGCGATAGTTATCGTAGTGTTACTTGATCTATACCGTGTATTGATTACGCACGCGATCTAGCTTTCCATAACACTTTGGATATTTATGATCTGTCTCGAAAGGTCGAAAGCCGGATTCAGTCTCAGTACCTCTTTCATAATTTCTTTACCTGTTACCGTTTCTAACGCCATATCAATTGAATTACGTTCGTAGTGTGCAGCAATGATTATCCTATTAATCTTCGTGATCACTGCTGAGTATTGACTAATTGCGATTGCTTTGACCGAGTCCGCTACTAAGCGTTCACGTTCCTCTTTTAAGTATTTTAATCGCGAGCGGCAGTAGTCCAATGCAACTGTCAAATCTTGTTCTCGGCCAGATTGTACTACGATTTCATCTTCTATGCGTCTTATTCGCATATCGAAGATTAGGTCGTCATTTGACACATCGAGTGCCTGATCGATTGCTGCGCGACAGACTGAGCTTATGTTAAAGCCCAGCTCGATCAATTTGTCTTTTTTACCTTGGTCTACTAGTATAGATGTTCTAATCGTCATGCTCTACCTCTTTTGTACTTCGGGGGTATGTCTCTTAATAGGGGTAATTATATGGATGATGGGGTATATACAGGTTCACAGGTTTACCGATGTTGATGATGTTAACAACGTGATAACACTGCCTTTCATACTCACCATCCTCTGTCTTGACATCTCCATAATCTTCTCATGGATTTGATGTGCATTCCACCCCACCATGATACCTTGAGTAACAAGATCTGGAAGAGTTATCTCAAACCCTTCCGCTACTTGTATTCCACCGACTTTGATCAGTTTCATTACCTGAACGTAGTCGACTCCACTGACTATTTCATTTCTCCATTTCTTTTGTGATCCGATAAGCTTATCGAGTAGTTCATCACCTGCTTCGATGACGATGTGTTTCTCAGGCCCGTAGGTCATTAAGTGCCAGCCTAATAGTAGTTTATCAAAGTAGCTTGATTCATAGCTAAAGAGTTCCATGTCTCCATATTTTTGATATACTGATTCACCGTACGTGACGGTCTCAACGATATCCATGTTCTTAATATTCTTCTCGAGTAGGCCCCAGATCTTATTCATTACATTCTCGTCTGGTCTAACCCCTCGAGCTTTGTGCATATGATACCGAAGTTGGTCATTGTCGTACTTGGTAGGCAAGAATAACAAGAAACCAAGACGGCGCCCCATACCACTGGATAGATCGTATCTTGCTGGTTGAACTCCTGCCCAGAGTGTGAGATGTGTTTGGTATGCAATTTTACCTCCTCCGAGACGTTTGAAAACATTCCCGTGATCGAGAGCTGCGAGCAGCTGAGTATCCATCTGAGCGTTATATTGTACTTTCAACGCTGAAGTGATCGCACTAAATTCATCGATCAACATGAGCCCATTGGCGTAAGTTTGAGCGGCCCCTTCAACGATAATATCTACACCGGAGACGTTTCTTATCGTCCCGATGAATCCTGCTTCAGTGAGAGATTGTTCATGACCAACATGAACTCCTGCATTTTTGAATATCGCAAATCTATCTCCACCCATAGTCGATAGATAATGCGTCTTCATGAAACCGGGTGGCGCGACGAATAAGAGATGCATACGCATGTTTGGCAATCGGGATCCTTCCCAATAGATCTGACGTTTCTGGTTCATTAGATTAAACGAATGCATCATGGCGGAACAGACATATAATGGGGCATAGGTTTCATACTTATAAACCCACCTTCGATTAAGCTCATCGAATATAAGCTCCATTATGTCCGTCACTATTACCATCTCTCATTTAGGGTTGCTTTTATCTTCGCTGCCTTTGCTGGCCCAATTCCTACTATCCGTTGCAATTGAGTTTCATCAGCAGCTGCGATGTTTGCGAGCGACCCGAAGAGTATACCGAGATGTTCAGCTTGCATAGGAGTAACTTGAAGTAGCCGTGCAATAAGTTGCTTAGGCTCCCGTTTAGTCGGAACCATGTATTTTCCTTCTTGGACCTTCTGCATAAACTTAACGACAGTAATCAAACTATCCCAATCATTCTCAGCCCATATCACATGTATACGTTCTCTGCACATTAGTGATGCGATTTGACCTATAATGATATCTGGATTGATTCGAATGCCTGCTTCTTTGTCTGCTTTCATCATTGCGTCTTGTAAGCTTCCGACAATGAGAAAACATACAATACGTTCCTCGTGACATGCAAGACGAGAGATCTGATCTGGTAAACGCCCTGGCGACCATTTATTACCCATGATCGAACCATACAGATCCATGATCGTCTTACGCTCAACGAGAACTTGTTCAGACATGAAGTCTCCCTCTTTGAGGGCTGCGCGAACGAAGGTATGATTGGGGAACGAATGGACCAGGAAGTTGTAATACTCCTCGTCTTCTCGTGTATCAACTATAATCTCCATATGTCCCCATCCTGATATGTCATCTAATACTTCTTGTGGTAGCGGTACGCGCTCGGTTAAAGGTGATTTGATTGATCGTGTTCTCTTGGTCTTCTTTTTCTTAGCTACCAAGATTACACCTCAAAGGAGTCCTTCTCCTTTCCTGTGGATCGCTACTACATTATGTTCGTGAATAGATTCAAAGTGTTCACAAGTAACGACTGCATTTCCAAAGCATTGGTTAACAGCTTTAGCGATCTGTCTCGCAGCATCTTCAAC
>Ga0315273_10000353_pt1 | contig 46674 bp, 34 predicted proteins | sample YL17G02_0_MG_FD_205753 | JGI IMG/M metagenome (GOLD analysis project Ga0315273, IMG submission 205753) | Sediment microbial communities from Yellowstone Lake, YNP, Wyoming, USA - YL17G02_0 | ecosystem: Environmental > Aquatic > Freshwater > Lake > Sediment | place: USA: Wyoming | collected...
CACCGCCTGTTCGCGGCTCGACCCCGTGCCGAAGTTCGACGCCCCGACGAGAACGTCTCCCGCCTTCGCCCGCGCGGAGAACTCGGGATCGTAGTTTTCCATCACTACGCGTGCCATATCTTCGCGTGTCATCCCTTCCCGGTACGTGTAGTCCTTGCCGTAGATCCCGTCCGTGTTGAGGTTGTCCTGCGGGACGAAAACGAGACGCCCCTCTATTTTCTCTGGAAATCCCTTCATGATCTTCACGACTTCGTCAGCGGCCGGCGCTCCGGTCTTGATCTCCTCGAGACACTTCTGGGGGCAGCGGCCGTCGGACGACGCCGGGCCTGCGATGTAGCCGGCCACCGCCGAGGCGGCGACGACTTCGGGGCTCGCCAGGTATGCCTTCGCGTCGCGCGATCCCATTCGCCCTTTGAAATTCCGGTTGGTCGCGGAGATCCCCACCTCTCCCGGTTCGAGAAGTCCCGTGCCCAAACCGATGCACGGCCCGCACCCCGCGGGCAAAGTCCGCGCTCCGGCCTCCACGAGGGCCTGCCACGCTCCGCTCGCCTCGGCGGTCTGCTGCACTTCCTTGCTCGCCGCCGAAACGTAGAGCTGGACTCCCCTCGCCACCTGCTTCCCCTTGATCACGCGCGCCGCCGCTTCGAGGTCTTCGAGCCGGCTGTTGACGCACGAGAGAAGATAGGCTTTGTGTATGGCGACTTTTTCCTTCTCGATCTCTGCGAGCGACTTCATCACCTGAACCGAATCGGGCCCCGACACGTGGGGACTGATGTCATCGAGATTGACTTCGACGCGCGCGGCGTACACTGCGTCGGGATCCGGAACCGGCGGGCGCGTCTCCCATTTTCTCAAGTCTTCCTCGGTGAAGCGCGCAATCCCTTTTTTCTTGAGAGCGACCATGCGTTCCCGCAGAAATCGGATCGTCACCGCATCGACGGGAAACCACCCGGTGAGAGATCCCCATTCCGTCGTCATGTTGGCGATCGCCAGGCGCGAGTCCATGCTCAAGCTCGCCACGCCGGGGCCGGTGAACTCGACGGCGGCGTTCAGCACTTCGCCCTGGTTGTAGAGACCGCAGAGCGTGATGATGAGGTCCTTCCCCGTGGCGCCTGCTCTGAGCTTCCCTTTCAGGACCACCTGGATCGACCGCGGGATCTGCCACCAAAACTCGCCCGTCGCCCATATCGCCGCGGCATCCGTCCGAACCACCGGAGTCCCCAGGGCTCCGATGGCGCCGTACATGTTGGAATGCGAGTCGGATGCGACTGCGAGCGAGCCGGGCACGACGTACCCCTCGGAAATCATGAGCTGGTGCCCGATCCCCGTGCCCGCGGGATAGAAATCGATGGCGTGATCGCGGGCGAACTTCTCGATCGACTGATACTTCTTGAGGTTCTCCTCGGTCGTATTCTGAATCTCGTGGTCGAGGGCGAACACGGGCTGGCGTGAATCGAACATCTTCGTCGCCCCAATCGACTTGAATTTCTTCATCACGGCGGCGGTGTTGTCGTGCGTCATCACATGACTCGGCCGAAGCGACAGCATGTCCCCGGTCCGAAGCGGCCGATTGGGGCCCTCCGTCATGTGCGCCTGTGCGAGCTTCTCGACTACCGTCTGTCCCATCGGTTTTCCTTTCAGTCCGTTCGTTTGGGGGGAGTGTCAGTGATCCTCGCGCCGAACACTGATTCTCCCCCAAGAATACGAACAGTAAAACTACATCCTATCCACCTTGCACAGATCCATCAGCTCGGTGACCGACGAAAGCTCGTCGAGCTTCCACACCGCTTCTTTCAGGCGACGGCGCCGCGTGTCGGAAAGAACCGGCGCTGCGAGGGCGTCGAACTTCTCCTCGATCTCCTTGTCGGTCAGCGGATTCCGCGGATCGCCCTTCGGGTAATCGAGCTGCTTCGTGAGCTCCCTGCCATCCGTGGTTTTGACCGTGACGATCACCCTTTGGAGCTTGGGAAAGACCTTCTCGATCTCCGGATCGGCCACGACCTCCACTTTGCGCAGCTGTTCGCGGATCCTCGTATCCATGATCTTCTCCGGCTCGAATTGGGCCGGCGTCACCTGACGATCCGCGATCGCCGCGGCGATCACGTAGGGAAGGCTGTGGTCCGCGGTCTCCTTCGATCGCGGATCGTATTTCGTCGGATCCGCGAGGATATCCGCCGCGCGGGCGAGCGATCTGATATGCACCTTCGCGATCTGTTCCGGTTTGAGATCGTTTCCGATGACGATGTCGAGCACCGCCGAGATCGGCGCGTGCGTGAGCGCCTCGGTGGGAAACGCCTTCATCCCGCAGCGCTCGATCCTCCACGAGTCTCCGAGACCGTCGACGAGGACATCGAGCTTCCAGTCGGGACCGAGACAGCGCACGATCCCTTCCTTCCCGTCGATCACGTGCTCGGGTCCCGTGTACCCTTTCTCTGCGAGGAGCGCGGCCATGACGCCGCTCTGCGTGGCCATCGGGTCCACGGTGTTCTTCATCATCGTGAGCTTTCCCGCGGTGACAGCCCCGTACGTCGCGTGACGCGACGCGGAGATGCCGATGGCGTGCTGGATCTTCTCCCAAGAGAGCCCCAGCATGCGGCCCGCCACGATCGGCGAGACGAACGCGGTGAGCGTGGCGTGATGCCACCCGCGCTCGCGCACACCGGGGAACGCCGCTTCGCAGAAACGGCACTCGAACTCGTACCCCAGGATGATCCCGAGAACGAGATCCTTCCCGTTCCTCCGCGCCCTCTCGCCGCAGGCCATCGCGGCGGGGATGATGTCCGACGGGTGTGACGGGTCCTGCTGCCAGTAGATGTCGTTGTAGTCCATGATGCGGATCATGAGCGCGTTCGCGAGAGAGGCCGTCACTGGATCCGTCTTCTTCCCCGTTCCGATGATCGTAGAGGGCCCTTTGCCTCCGATGTCATCGAGAACACCGAGCGCGATCTCGGCATCCTCCTGACGCAAGCCCCCAAACGCGCATCCCAGAGAATCCAGCAGAAAACGGCGCGCCTCGTACTTCGCCCGGTCTCCCAGGTCGTCGTACGTCACATCGGCGGCCCACCGGGCCATTTTGGCCGTAATCGTCTCTGACATCCGGATACCACCTCCGCTGTTGGTTTGGCCGGTTCGACCGGCCGGGTTTCACTCAGAGATTCTTGAACGGAAGATAGCTCATGAAATCCGCGTGATGGATAATGATCGCTTCTGTAGTTCGCTTGACGAGACTGCCCTCGTCCGCGTGCGCCGCGATGATGTGGCACACTTCGTCAGGCACACCGCAAGCCATCGCCAATGCCACACCGGTGAACGGGTGCCTCAGGTACCTCCCCCGCGCGCTCTGCGAGGTCTTGCCATCTTCTTTCTCGTACTCGAGGAGCTTCCCGACATCCGCGAGGATCGCGCCCGCGACGACCGTATCCATGTCGATCTTGAGCGCTTTGCCGAGGAACTCCTGCATCGCCTCCGCGGATTTACGTGCGATGTGGACGACGCACCGCTTGTGCTCCATGAAAGTCGAGGGACAGTTGGGGACGAGAAGCGTGAACGGGATCTTCTCGAGGTCGCCCGGTTCGAGCGGGCTCATTTCGAACGCTTTGATCCACGTTTTCGTCACGCTCTCGCGAAGCTCTCCGTTCTTGATCCACTCGAGCTCCGGCCAGAGTTTCTTGACCGCGTCGCGCATCGGCTCAACCTCCATCGCAGAGTAAAAAACCCCCGCCCCCAGCCCATTTTCCGGCTGGGAGAGGAGAGAAAGTCTATCCTGTCCGGTGCCACAGAGATTACGCGGTTCGAGCCCGGTGTGTCAAATGGAACAGAGCCCGCCGGAGGCCTTCCGGAGCCGTTTTAGGGCGTTCTCGATAGAGCGAACGCGTGACGAGCTTCGCCGATGAAACTCTCCACCAGCCGACGGTCCTTTCGTCCGCGAGAATCCTCGACCCCGGTGTGAACGTCCACCCCTGCGGGACCGACGTCCAGGATCGCCTGACGGACGTTCTCCGGAGTGAGTCCTCCGGCGAGCGTCACGGGCCGTGTCGAGTGCTCGACAAGACGCCGGCTGACCGACCAGTCGTGGGTCTTTCCCGTCGCTCCCCATCTGCCCGTGCCCGGATCGAACGTGTCGGTGAGAAAAGCATCGACGTGCGGACTCAGGCGGTCCACTTCGTCGACGAGCTGCGAGAGGTTCCCGCCGCGCACGACGAGCGTTCTCACAATGACGAGATCGGGGGCCGCGCTTCTCAGCCTCAAGATTTCCTCGAGGGGCACGCTGCCGTGGAGCTGCACGATGGAAACACCGAGATCCTGACAGCGCGACAGAATCGCGCCGGCAAGCGAGAGGTATGTGATGAGAACGCCTTGCACCGGCGGGCGAAGCCCGCGCACGACGCGGCCCGCCATTTCCCCCGCGATCTCTTCCTCGCCGTGGACGGGGTCCAGCGGGAAGCCGAGGAGATCGACACCGCATTCGACAAGCAGCCGCGCCTCGTCTTCGTCGATGATCCCGGCAACCTGGATCGTGCGCTTCTGGAACGCGCTCATTCGGTGAATATCTGTCACGCGAGCTTTTCCGTCTCTTCCTGTATTCGCTCCCACGCGCGTCTCACGTGCATTTCTTCCGTCGCGGTTTGCGCCACGCAGAAACGTAGTGTGAAACGGTCATCCAGTTTCGTGTGCGTGAGGTAGAGATCCCCGCTCTTGTTCAACCGGTCCATCAGCTCCTCGTTCCGCGCGTCCCCGCCCCTGTGGCGGAAGCACACGAGATTGAGCGGCGCAGGCGCTGCGAGCTCGAACCGGTCATCCTCGGAGACCCACGAGGCGAATTCCTGGGCCAGAGCGACATGGCGCCGCACGTGATGACGCAGACCCTCCACCCCGTAGTGGCGGATCACGAACCACAGCTTGAGCGAACGAAAACGCCGGCCGAGAGGGATGTGCCAGTCGCGATAGTCGACCACGGCGCCGGACTTCGTCGCCTCGTTCAGCAGATACTCGGGGAGGATGCTCAACGTCCTGATCAACGCATTCCTGTCCGCCACGTAGAAGCAGTCGCAGTCGAAGTTCGTGAACATCCACTTGTGAGGATTGAAACAGTAGCTGTCGGCGAGCTCGAGACCGTCCTGGAAGTGACGGAACTCCGGACAGATCGCCGCCGTACCCGACATCGCGGCGTCCACGTGGAACCAGACGCCCTTTTCCCGGCAGATTCGGCCGATTTCCGCGAGAGGATCCATCGCGTTCGACGACGTCGTCCCCACCGTCGCGCAGACGAAACAGGGGACGAGGCCCTCCCGGCGGTCATTGTCGATCGCGCGAGCGAGATCCCCGGGGCGCATGGCGAAATTGCGGTCAACGGCGATCACGCGAAGGTTCTGTTTGCCGAGTCCAGCGATCTTCACCCCTTTTTCGATCGAAGAGTGCGCCTGTGAAGACGCGTAGGCGACGAGCTTCCCGTCGCATCCCTTTTCGTTCGACACGAACTGCGTGGCGCGCTCGCGCGCGGCAAGGAGCGCGCAAAGAGAAGCGCTCGACGCAGTGTCCTGTATGACTCCGCCGCCGTCTCCGCTCGACCGGAACTTCTCCGGGAGCCCCAGCATCTCGACGAGCCAATCGAGCACGAGGGTCTCGAGCTCCGTGCACGCGGGGCTCGTCATCCACAGCATCCCCTGGACGCCGAAACCCGAGGACAACAAGTCACCGAGGATCGCGGGGCCCGAGGCATTGGCGGGAAAGAACGCGAAGAAGTTCGGAGACTGCCAGTGCGTGATGCCGGGGAGAATGAGATTCCCCACGTCCTCGAGGATCTTTTCGAAAGGCTCCCCCTGAAGCGGCGGGCGCTCGGGGAGCGAGGCACGGATATCCCCCGGGGAGACTCTCGACACGACGGGAAGAGCTTCGATCTTCTCGTAGTAGTCCGCGATCCAGTCTACGACGGATTTGCCGTGCCGCCGGAATTCATCCGGCGTCATGTGATAGCTCGCTTTTCGTTTCTGCGTCCGCGTCATCTTCCCCCCCCTTGGCGGAGAATCACACCGTGCCGCGAAGGTAGCGCCGTCTCTTCGCCTCGGGGAACCTCTCGATCGCGTATCTCAGCATCGTACGCGGCATGACGCGGCCGTGTGCCCGAAGAAAAATCTCCTCCGTGCGCATATCCCTTTTCCCCACCTCGCGGAGCATCCACCCCACCGCTTTGTGTATGAGATCTTTCTTGTCGGACAGGAGCACCTTCGATATCTCGAGCGTCGTCGAAAAATCGCCGCGCCGGATGAAGTTCAACGTCGCCAGAACGGCAATCCGTCTGTCCCAGAGGTTCTTCGACCCGGCAAGATCGTAGAGGACCGCGCGGTCCCGATCGGCGAGAAAATCACCCACGATGTGAGGCGCGGAGAGGTCGACCAGATCCCAGTTGTTCACGCGCTTCCTGTGACGGAGATAGAAATCGAATATCCGCTTCTTCTCCCTCTCGTTCGCGCGGGAGTACTTCCCCACGAGCACGAGGAGCGCCAGAACACGCTCCTCGTGAACTGGGGATGCGAGAAGATCCCGGATCTCGCTGAATGTGATATCGCGGTGCGCGGCGGCGAGCCTGCGCATGTCGGGGGCGCAGATTCCGAGGAAAACGTCGCCTTCGCCGTAACCGCCGGGGCCGGTCTTGAAGTAACCCCGCGCCACCGCGGCTTTCCGGGGGTCGGCGTGCTTGCCGAGCGCCGCTCGGACCGCCGCGAGACTCTGCGCCTTCCGGCCCGGCATCGTGTGCACCCTTCCGCAACCGCTACTTCTTTGACGCCCCGAGTTCCGTGATCGCCCGCTCGGTCGCCGAGAGCATCGCCTCCGCGCCGACGGGCCTGCCTGTGGCGTTCTTCATCCAGACATCGGGCGTCACACTGCCCTCGACCGCCATCCTCTCCACTTCCGACCCCACCGTCCCGCCCTTCTTTACCTGCTCCTCGATCTGAAGAGCGATCAGATGCCCCAGCGGGTAGTCGGGAAGATAGAGGAACGAGTGGACGATGTGGGAATAGACACCGAGAATCACAACGTCCTTCTTGTTGAATACGGGCGCGTAGTACTCGTTCCAGGTCTCTTTCGAAATCTGCAGCGCCGCTTCTCTGAGCTCGGCGGGCTTCGCGTTCGGATGATCGTACATCCAGTGCCAGAGCGCCATGTCTAAGAGCGCCACACCCGCGATTTCGTACGTGCCCCAGAAATCGTTCAGCACCTTCATCGCTTCGCTCCTCGGGTCCGAAGACTGGAGACCGAGGAGCCTGAGGTCGTTCGCCTGGAAGAGAAACGCGATCGCCTCCGTGAACGCGGTGTTGGGCACGCCCTGGAGGAGCGTGTGATCGACGTTGTTCAGCGAAATCGTCTGTTCGACGTTATGGCCCATTTCGTGAACGGCGATGTTGAACCCCTTGTAGTCCATCCCGTCCTTGCCGACACGAGTCCGGAGCCGGGAATGCGCCCCGCGCATCCCCGCCCCCCACGCGTGTCCCGAACCGCGCGCCGGCTCGACGAGAATGTTATCGGCGAGGTAGCGGGCGCGTTCCTTGCTGAATCCGAGCGTCACGAGGAAATTGGGCATGTCTTTTTCGTACGCCGCTGCCGTGGGGTACTTCTTGCTCACGATCGCGTCGAGCTCGGCGCCGGTGTGCGCGCTCTGCGGACGGAAGCCGTTGTACCAGACATCGAACGGTTCAAGCGGCCGGCCGACACGGGCCTCGATGAGCGCGGCGATTTTCGGAACGAGCGGCGACGTGAGGATCTGTTCGAACATCTCCCTCACACGCGCTTCGGGGATCTCCCGGCCCTCGTCGAAGCTCCTCGCGACGTGCGTCGGCGCGGTCGGCGAATACGGATCGACCTTCTTGACGGCGAGGAAGTCGTCGAGAATGATTCGATAACGCGTGTCCGGCTCGCGCGCGTTCGAGATCTTGAGGTCCGCCGGCGCCGGTTCGTCCGAATCCTCGACCGCTGCGCGGGCAACTTCGTTGGTAAACGGGTTCCAGTCGAGATGGGGGTTGTTGATGACGGCTTCAGGGATCGTTTGATCGACGATCCGCTCCATGACCTGCTGGATCATCCTCTGGCGTTCGAGCCCGCCTTCCTTGTTCGCGTACTGGGCTTTGAGCTCGTCGCGGAGGTTCCAGTGCGAGAGGAGACGGAGCTTCGGGGGAAAGAGCCTCTCTCCTTTGTCATTCAACAGATGGTGCATCCAGACGTTGTACTCGGCGATGTACTGGTCCGACACGGCCACTGCCTGCGCAACCGCCTGACTGACTTCGGCGGGGATCCGCTTCGAGAAACGCTCCGCGAGTCTTGCCTCGGCCCACTGCCGCCGCGTCCACTTGTCCCCCTCGTTCAACCGCTGTTCGAGCGTTGTGAGCGGGAAATTGAGCAGTGCGACGAAAGCGAGCTTGCTCTGGAAGAAGTCGTCGAGAACGTGCGCCGACGGCTCCCAGCCTGCGAAGATCTCATCGAAAGGCATGATCGGACCGAGGTCGAGATCCGACTGGCGCTTGCAGGCGAGCGAGATCTCGAGCATATGTCCGTCTATCTTTTCGAGGAGCATCTCGAAACGGTCGAACGTCGCGTCGAGCGACGCCTGATCTCCCGCGAAATTGTCGCGGACGAATGTCTCGAATTCCTCGGCGTTGCCATCTCCGTCCCGCCAGAACCCGGCGACCTGATCGAGACCGCGCACCACACGCTCACGTTGTCCCTCGCCGAACCTGGATACCAGCTCGCCCTTGAGCTTGGCGACGGACGCGTTCATCCATTGGGGTCTATCGGTTTTCGTTCCTGCGTTCACCGAAGTCACACACGGCAATAAGAGGAAGGACGTAAGGGCGAAAGCCAGCAGGAAAACAGACACGCGACCGATTCTTTCCATCGGTGCCTCCTTTGTCGGCGCAAAAGACCGGAGATACAGTTGGATCGTCGGGACGGGCGCACACCCGGCACCTCGAGTTTCCATTCGGGTTGATCATGGGTGGACTGCTCCGCACGGGACACGGATTCGCGATTATAACCGTTTTCGGGGCCGGTGTATACGCTTACCCGGGGGGGGTGGGCGGTCTGAACGGGGACAAAAAGAAAGCGGCGCGACTGCTTTCAACTGTGAAACTCGCAGGTGGTGCATCAGTCGCGCCGCGACGATCATCGTCGCTAGGAACCGTGAATAAGAGGCGGAATGCTGGTGCAGCGTTGGGGGGTTGATATGTGTGGAATCAGAAGCCTCCCGCCTCTTATCAACGGCCCCGTTTATCAACTGTCATAAGGATACCTGAGAGCGTGGCTTTTCGCAATCGGTGTCAACACTGATTTTTCGGGTAAATTCGCGGAAGTGTCTTGTAGGAAACGTCTTACAAGACGTGCGCCCGGGAGTCGAAGACCAGAAAAGGGGTTACAGAGAAACGAGTTGCAAAACCGGCCGTCCGTATGCCCACTTAACTGGTTAGTTTACAAAAGACCCGCCCCCGGGGGATCACTCCGCCAGCCCGTGTGTGATCACGTAGCGGACCAGGTCGGCGTTGTTCTTGAGCTCGGTCTTTTCGAGGATCCGGGCCCGGTATGTGCTGATCGTCTTGACGCTGAGCGACAGGCTCTCCGCGATGTCGGATATCGTGTGACCCGACGCTATCAGGAGCAGCACCTCGTATTCCCGGTCGGAAAGCCGCTTATGCGGCGGAGCACCCCCCATGTCCCTCTCGAGATCGGTGGCGAGCTTCTCCGCGAGAGAGGCGCTCACGTACTTCCCGCCTGCGATGACCTTGTTGATCGCGTTGACGAGTTCCTCCGGCGCCGTTTCCTTCGTCAAGTAGCCCGACGCGCCTGCTTTGAGCGCGCGCGTGGCGAACTGGTCCTCGGGATGGATGCTGAGGATGAGAACGGGCAGCTCCGGCCGGAGCTTCTTGATTTCCTTGAGCGCGTCGAGCCCGCTCCGGCCCGGCATGGAGATGTCGAGGACGACGACGTCCCACTCCTGCCGGCGGACGAGCTTGATGGCGTCCTCGGCGTTCGACGCTTCGCCGACAACGATCTCCTGGAGGGAGTCGACGAGGATCTGCTCGAGTCCCCGCCTCACGACCGCATGATCATCTGCTATCAAAACTCTCATGATTGACAACCCCAAACCGCAACGCCAGGTCGCGGCTTCCCTTCTCGTTATGGAGATTCGCCCAGCGGAATCGTCACACTGACGGATGTTCCCTTGCCGGGGCCGCTGTCGATCTTTACGTGTCCACCGAACGCTTGAGCCCGTTCGCGCATTCCCAATACGCCCAGACCGTCGAGGTGCTTCAACCTCTCCGCCGGGATGCCCTTGCCGTTATCCCGCACTTCCAATATAAGGGAATCCTCTTCACCCCGTAAATCGACCCACACATGCGTCGCCGCGGCGTGCCGGCGGATGTTGGTGAGGATCTCCTGAAGAATGCGGAAAACCGACGTCTTTCGCTGCGAATCCATTTCCGATTCCATGACCTCCACGCCGTACTGATTGACGTCGCAGGGAATCCCCGTCCGGCGACGGAATTCCTGCGAGTACATCTCGATGGCTCCGACGAGTCCGAGGTCATCGAGAGCCTTGATCCTGAGCCGGGTCGAGATCTCGCGCACCACCTCGATTTCGGTGTCGATCGTGGCGTACATCTCCTTGATTCTTTCGTCGAGCTTCGCCCTCTCTCCCGGCTCTTCGCACCGGCCGAGCCTCCGTTTGACAAAGTCGAGATCGAACTTCAACCCCGACAGCGCCTGCCCCAGTTCGTCGTGAACCTCGCGCGCGATAGCCGTGCTCTCCTCCTCACGGACCTCGTGAAGCCTCTTCGCCAGGGCGCGGAGCTGCTCCCGGGAGTTTTCCACCTCTTCCTCGGCCAGCTTTTGTTCCGTCACATCGAGAGCCATGCCGACGCACCCGATGATCTCTCCCTGGTTATCGTGGAGCGGATCGAGGTGCGTTTCCCAGACGCGGCCGTTCCACGTGACCTGGTAAGACGCCGCCTCGCCTTCCATCGCGCGGCGGTGGTTGGCGATCGACAAAGACTCCGGATCGCCCGTGCCAAAATACTCGAACAGGGTCTTTCCCACCACCTGGCCGGGTTTGAGACCCAACACCTCCAACCCCATTCCCGCGCTCGATGTAAAACGGAGGTTGCGGTCCACAGTCCACAGAACCGCCGGTAACTGGGAGACCATCAGACGAAGCCGCGCGTCGCTTTCGCGAAGGTCCCGCTCAACCCGTGTGAGCTCCGTGACGTCGTGCGACACGACCTGCACACCGAAGAGCCGTCCCTCCGCGTCCCCGACCGGCTGGAGAAACGACCTGAACCAGCGCTCGCCCGTTGCCGTGTTCAGGTGTTCCTCGTTCTGCATGCCCGCTCCCGAGATCAACACGTGTTGCTGCCGCGCCCGCACCTTGTCAGCCTGATCCTTCGGGAGTAAATCGTGTGCCGTCTTGCCGATCATCTGCGCCGGAGTGCTTCCGAAGTAGTGCGCCGCGATTCGATTCGCGAGCAGCAACCTCCCCTCCGTGTCCCAGAACGACACCGCTGTCCCCGTGTTTTCCACGAGGAACCGGTACTTTTCTTCGCTCTCTCTGAGCGCCTTCTCGGCGCGCTTCAGCTCCGTGATGTCGATGTTGACGATCGTGATGCCTCGTATTCCGCCTCCGCTGTAGACCGGGGCTATGATATTGTAGAGATGCCGCTCTACCCCCGAGATCTTGTAGCTCGTTTCTCCCCGGACGACTTCCCCCGAGAAAGCCTTTCTGTTGTTGTCGAGCCACACGGCGAGCGTTTCAGCGCTGTCCGCGACCTCTTCCGGGAGTTTCCCCGTCACGTCCCCCCATGCTATCTTGCTCGCCGCATTCTGCATGACATAACGCCCGCTATCATCGATGAGGAGCAGGTCGAACGGAATGCTTTCGAGAATGGTCCAGAGACGAGCCTCGCTTTGAGCGAGTTTCTCCTCGATTTCTTTGCGTGCGGTGACGTCCTCGGTGTGGACGAGTACCATATCCGGCTCGACAAACCCGATGGTTACGGACAGATGCTTGGTTTCGCCCGTCGTTTTGAGACGATAATTCGTCTCGACCTTGTGACATCCCTTTTCTTCGAAGCATGTCTGCAAGTATCGGATGATGTCCGGTCTGTCCGCGTGGAATTCAACCGCATTGCAGCCGAGCCAGTCGACAATTTTGCCTCGAGTCATATCGACGGCGGCGTCGTTGCAATCGACGAGGATGATGTCGTCCCCTTTTCTCTGGTAAGCGAAAACGGGAACGGGAAGTCCCTTGAACTGCGACTTTAGCTTCGCCTCGTTCGCCCGGAGCAAAGCCTCGGTTTTCTTCCGTTCGCTGATGTCGCGGGCCACTCCCTGGGAACCGACGACCTGGCCGTCCGCGTAGATCCTCGTCGCGTTGACCTCGATATCGACGGGCTCACCCTTCTTGTTCAGGATGCGAAGCTCCTGACCCCGGACATCTTCGCCCCGCAGGTTGCGGGCGAAACTCTCCTTCGCCGCCGGCAGATCCTCCGGCCGGAAATGCTCGCTGAAATTCGTCCCTTGGAACTCTTCGACGGTGAACCCGAGTACCCTCTCGACCCCAGGGGAAACAAAGACGAGACGTCCATCGACATCGAGCTCGTAGATCACGTCGGTGCTCGTCTCGACGATCCTCTTGAACCGCCCCTCGCTCTCGCCGAGCCTCTCCTCGACCCCCTTCTGCTCCGTGAGATCTCTCACGATGGCATAGAAGTACCTCTTTCCGTCTCTGGTGCGGAAAGCCCCGGGGCTGAACTGCACGGGGAACCGCTCGCCGTTTTCTCTGACGTACGTCAGTTCGACCGGTTCCATTTCTCCGCGTCTGGCCTGCCGCATTCGTTCCCAGATAAGCTCGTGCTCCTCGGGAGCCCACCCGGGGAAAGGAGGTCGCTTTCCGACGAGTTCTTCGCTGGAGCGCCCTGTCATGCGGGAGTAGGCTTCGTTCACACGGATGATCGTCGCATCCTCGGCGAAGGCGATGAACCCGTGAGGGGCCTTGTCGATCGCAGCATGGGCATACTCCATCGCTTCGGACAGCCCGCTGGCAGGTTCCTCCGCGAGCGTCACGATCTTCTTGTTCTTTCTGCGGAGAAAAAACACGGTCGCGAGCGCAATGCCGCCAACGGCTCCTGCGATTATCCCGAAGAAAATTCCCACGCGGCCCGCCTGTTCACATGAACGCCGATTGTTTTCGAAGCACGCTGCAGAACCGAGGCGAAGATGTGGATACAGCGAAAGAAGGATTGTAGCTTACGAGTGCACTATATACGCGCCCGCCCACCCCCGTCAAGAGCCTCGGACCGGGACCCGTGCCGAGCGTCGGGCTGGAGAGCCCCCTGACGACCGGGCGGCGACCGACGGGCCGCAGACGCGCCTGAAGACCGAGCCGCGACCGGCGGGCGTTACTGCCTCGCCTCCGGGACGGCGGTGAGCGTCACCCGCTCGTTCCCCCTCACGACCACGATGCCGACCGGCTGCCCGACTTTCAAAGCGGCTAGAACGTGTGTGTAGTCGTAGATATTCGTGATCTTCTGGCCGGCGAGCTCGATCACGACATCCCCCACCTTCACACCCGCTTTGTCAGCAGGCCCCCCCCCGCGGACACCGGAGAGCTTGACTCCCTCGACGACTTCCGAGGAGAAATCGGGAACGGTCCCCAGCGTGGCGCTGAGGTTACTGCGAGCGGCGGTCTCCGATCTCGATATGTCGGACCTCACGTAGTCCGGCCGTTCGGCTCGAATGGCGAGATCCTCGACGATGGAGCGGGCCAAGACGCCGATGCGAGCCATCTCATCGTAGGCAAGTGTTTCCGCATCGTCCGAGGGTTTGTTGTAGTCCTCATGGACACCCGTGAAGAAGCTGAGAACCGGTACGCCTTTCGGATAGAAGGCCGTCACATCGGTGGGGAGATACGGGTCGTCCTGCATGACCAGATTGAAGCCCGCGGTGACGTTTCGCTTCTCGATGAGCGCGGGCCAGACGTGAGACGACCCGACGCCCTGAACCGTGAGCTTGTTGTCGCGAAGACGTCCCACCATGTCGAAGTTGAGGTAAGCGGCCACTTGTTCGAGAGGGACAGGCGGCTTTCCGACAAAATACGACGATCCGATGACTCCGAGCTCCTCTCCCGACCAGAACGCAAACACCACGCCCCGCCGGAACGCTTGCGGGTTCTCCCTTCGCTCGGCGGCGAGCGCCCCGGCGAGCTCCATCACGAGCGAAGTGCCCGACGCGTTGTCGTCCGCTCCGTTGTGGATCTGCCCTTGCTCGTCTTTCTCGGCCAGCGACCCGATCTCCCCGTGACCGATATGATCGTAGTGCGCGCCCACGACGACGTACTCCGGGGTCGCCGCTCCGTCGGGAGGCGGCAGATATCCAACGACGTTCCTGTCCTGCTTCTTCTCCGTCTCGACAGCCGCCGAAACCTTCATCGTTACACCCGCCAGCGGGAAAGATCCGTCGGAGCCGAGCTTCTCGGAATCGAGTCCGGTCTGGATGTCCTTGAGATTCTTGCCCGAACCGGAGAGGAGCGCATCGGCGACGGCCTCTCCTACCGAGACCACGATGATCCCCGAGCTCGCGGCGCTCTGATCGAATCTGAGAGGAATGAGTTCCCCCGCGTGAGGCGAGTTGGGTCCGTTGACAACGAGAAGAGCCTTCGCTCCGTGCTCGCGTGCCACCATCGCCTTGTCGCGAAGCCCCGCGTGCCGGTTGAGCTCCTGCCTTCTCTCGACGCCGACATCCTCGGGAACGTAATTCAAAGCGAGAACGATCTTGTCTCGGACGTCGAGCCCCGCATACGAGTCGTACGCGTGTCCCGGATCGCCCGGAGCCACGAACCCGTACCCCGCGAACACGACCCTCCCCTCCGCCTCGCCTGACGAAGAGAAAGCGAGCGGCCGGAAATCCTTATCCACGTCGAAATAGGTTGTCTCGCCGGCTTCCTTCTTCATCTCGAGGAGGCACTGGTCTCCGACGAGCTTCACACCCGAGGTGAAGGGGAATTCCTGAAAGTAAGTCCCGTTGTCACCGAGAGGCGCGACCCCGTTTTTCTGCAGATAAGCGGCGATGTAATCGGACGCGAGCTTCGTCCCGTTGGATCCGGTCATGCGGCCTTCGAGCCTGTCGGACGCAAGAAAACCGACCTCCTGGCGAAGATCCGCGGCCGTGATCTCGGGAGCGAGATCGGGGGCGCTCGCTCCAGCGCGGACCGGGGACGCCGCGAGCGCTGCGAGAGCCGCGTCATGGTCCCAATCGGCGATGAAGATCTGCGCTTTCTTGTCCGGCGTCCGGTTCGTGGCCCACGCGAGGCGATCGCCATCCGGCGAAAAAACAGGCAGCCCGTCGAACCCGTCTGTGTGCGTCACGCGCACGGGCTCCTTCGTTCCGGCGGCATCCACCATGTAGAGCTCGAAGTTCGTGAACCCGAGCTTGTTCGATGTGAAGATCACGTATTCATTCGACGGGTGAAAGTACGGCGCCCACGACATCGCTTTGAAATCTGTCAGACGCCGCCTCTCGCTGCCGTCGAGACGCATCGTGTACACATCGGCGATCATGCCGCTCTCGTCGAAATGGCGCCAGACGATGCGCTTTCCGTCCGGCGTGAAGAAAGGCCCTCCGTCGTAGCCCGGCCAATCGGTGAGGCGCGTCTGTCCGCTCCCATCGGCGTTCATGATGTAGATCTCGGCGAAGTACGACATGTCCTTCTCGAACTGTTGCTTCTCTTTTTTCGAAAGCTTGCCGGCAGGGTAGGCATCGCGTATGGAGCAGAACACGATCTTCGTTCCGTCGGGAGAGTAGCCCCCTTCGGCATCGTAGCCCCTTGCGTCCGTGAGCCGTTCCAGCTCCGTCCCGTCCCGCCGCGCCGAGAAGATGTCGAAGTGCTCGTCGTAGTCCCATGCCTGCCGGCGCTTCTGACCCGAGGCGCGGAATTCGATCTCCGCCTTCTGCTTCTCCGCCGACTCGGGGTCGAGATGAGTGGAGGCGTAGAGCACTTTATCGGTGCCCGGCCGGAAAAACGAGCAGCTCGTCTTCCCCGTTCCCGTGGAGACCCGGTGGGTCTCCCCCGTTTCGAAGTCGAGGATGTAGATCTGATAAAACGGATTGCCGGATTCCCTCTCGCTCTGGAAAATCAGCTGCTTCCCGTCCGGCGAAAAATAGCCTTCACCCGACCGGCCCCCCTGGTACACGAGCTGGTGCACGTTCTTCAGGAACCGCTCTTCGCCGCCCGACCCTTTCTGGGAAGAGTCCGCTTCGCCCCCGCCCGCGAAAAGAGGGGTTCCGGCAAGAAGCCATGCGCAGGCAACGGCAGACACGACCCGAACGCGAACGCTCATTTCCATCCTCCGGTGTGTGGATCGTCGATTGAGCGGACCGGGGCTCCGGCCCTCGGGGAGAGTTCCCTGGTGAAGAACAAGATACTAGATGCCCTCTGGAATCGCACGCCGAAAAACCGGCGCGGACCGCCCGTCCGGCGGAAACGGGCACGATAGGCGATACCGCAGCCGCGCCAACGCACCCGACACACGAGGGTCACAAACGCCCTATACAAAAAGCCCGACGCCGTCCTATAATCCCCCCGCATTTTCAATTGAACTCAGCACATGGGTTTGATCGTGTTGTGATTTCCGCATTCGTCCTCGTCATCATCGAATCTTCGAGGGAGGAACGCATGTCCAGCCAGAAAACGATGAATCGGTCTCTCGTTGTGGTAGGAGGCATACTCGTTCAGCTCTGCCTTGGAGCGATCTACGCGTGGTCCGCTTTCACGAGCAAACTCACCGCGGACCCGTTCGGGTTCACCAAGACGCAGACCCAGATCATCTTCTCCTTGGGATTGCTCACGTTCGCCGTGGTGATGGCGCTCGTGGCGGGCCGCTGGCAGAAGAAAGTCGGACCCCGGCTCGTCGCTCTCGTAGGCGGCATTGTGCTCGGAATAGGCTACGTGATCGCCGGGCTCGCCGGGACGAGCTTCTGGGGGATTCTCATCGGCGTGGGTCTTCTCGGCGGGGCCGGCATCGGTCTCGGTTACGTGTGCCCGATCGCGACGCTCGTGAAATGGTTCCCGGATAAGAAGGGCCTCATCACCGGGCTCGCCGTGGCGGGATTTGGATTCGGTGCGCTCATCTGGATCAAGCTCACAGGAGGCTTCAAGTTCGGACCCGTGGACCTCACGCCGGGGTGGAAAGGTCTCTACGGGATGGGGTGGACAGTGAGTCAGGTGTTCGTTCTCTACGGGATTCTCTTCGCCGCGCTCGTCGCCGCCGGGTCCAGAGTTCTCGTCAATCCGCCCGAGGGCTGGAAGCCCGCCGGTTGGGAGCCACCGACGGGCGCCGCCGCCAGCAGCACGGGCGGGGTCGATTTCACCGAAAAACAAATGGCAGCCACACCTCAGTACTGGGGTCTCTTCACAGCCTTCTTCGTCGGCGCCACAGCGGGCCTCATGGTCATCGGAGTCATACAGCTCTTCGGGAAGGACGCCCTCACAGAGCACGGGATGACTATCGATCAGGCGAACATCGTCGCGGGGACGGCGATGGGACTCTTCTACGCGCTCATGAACGGGTTGGGCCGCATCATCTGGGGAAAGATCTCCGACTGGATCGGCCGCAGACCGTCGATCACGATCATGTGCCTTCTCCAAGGCATCATGATGATCGCGTTCTACTTCATCGGAGGCAGCGAGTGGGGACTCTACATCGGCGCCGCGGTGATCGGTTTTAACTTCGGCGGCAACTTCGCGCTCTTCCCGGCCGCCACGGCGGATTACTTCGGAAACAAGAACGTCGGCACGAATTATCCTTGGGTGTTCATGGCGTACGGCGTCGGCGGCGTGGTGGGCCCCATTCTGGGCGGCGTGATGGGCGATGCCAAGGCGTGGATGTGGGCTTTTGTCCCCGCCGGAATCGCCTGTCTCATCGCGGCGGGCATCGCGTCGATGATCCGGCCCCCGAAGAAGGCCTGAGTCCACGCCGCGGGACGCGCCGGCGCGAGATTCCGGGGGAGCTATCAGGACATCACTTCGTGGACGAAGAGTCTTCGTCCACGAAGTCCAGGGCGACCGAGTTGATGCAGTACCTCAAGCCCGTGGGGTGCGGCCCGTCCTCGAAGACGTGGCCGAGATGAGCGCCGCAGCGGCTGCACCGCACCTCGACGCGCTCCATCCCATTGCTCTTGTCGATGATCTTCGTGATCCCCTTCTCCGAGATCGGAGCCCAGAAGCTCGGCCACCCCGAACCTGATTCGAATTTGGTGTCCGAGCTGAAGAGCACGTTCCCGCACGCGACGCACACGTACATCCCATCGCCCTTGTACTTGTAGTACTTTCCCGAGAAGGGAGGTTCCGTCCCGCACTCCCGCGTTACACGATACTGCTCGGGCGTCAGTTGCCGGCGCCAGTCCTCGTCGCTCTTTGCCAATTTGTCGGACACGTTCGCACTCCCTGTAGTGTCGTTCATCGCCGCCGAATCGGAGGGCTTCGACGGTGCAAGTCGCCTCTCGTCTCCCGCCGTCCTGTGATTGCATCCTGCCAGGGCGAGTAATACTGCGAAGACACCCGCACACGATAGAGACATTAGATGCCGAGTGTTCATGCCGTTATCCCCTGTCCTCTCGTCATCATTGCCCGAGGGCTGAATCCACCCTCCCGCGCCCCGCAAAAGAAACCGCCGGAGCGGCCAGCCGTTTCAACGTCGGCCCCCCCGGCGGTATTAACATGCTATCCGGCTCTTCGCCGGTCAAGCCGTTTGCTATTCGTAGCTCGAATAGGCCGGCCAGTACATCTGGGACTTTACGAACTCGAGTAAATTCGCCGGCCTGGGCACGGTCGCGAGATCCCGCTTGTACGCGAACTCGCCGACGGCTGTGGCGATCACCGCGGAGACTTCCCGGATCTTCGTCAGCGGCGGGTAGATGCACCCGTGCTTGATCTCTTCCTCGGTCACGAGTCCGGCGAGCGCCTTCGCCGCTTCGAAGAACATCTCGTCGGTGACTTGCTTTGCTCCGCACGCCACGACACCGAGACCCACGCCGGGGAACACGTACGCGTTGTTCCCCTGACCGGGGATGTACTTCTTGCCCTCGAACATCACCGGATCGAACGGGCTTCCGCTCGCGAATACGGCGCGTCCGCTGGTCCACGTGTACGCCTGTTCCGCGGTGCATTCCGCCTTCGACGTCGGATTCGAGAGCGCGAAGACGATCGGGTGCTCGTTGAGCTCGCCCATCATGCGGACGATTGATTCGGTGAACGTCCCGGGCTGTCCCGACACGCCGACGATCGCCGTCGGCTTGAGCACCTTCACCGCGGTGGCCAGATCGGGAATCGGTTCGTGGTCATGAGCGTAACCGAGTTTGTGATCCTGGAGATCGCGCCGGCTCTTCACGACGAGACCCTTCGAGTCCACGAGCCAGCACCGCTTTTTCGCTTCGGCCTGGGGAACGCCCTCGGCGACCATCGCGGACGCGATGAGATCGCTGATTCCAACGGCCGCTTCGCCACCGCCGAGGAACACGAACTTCTGGTCCTCGAGCTTGCCCTTCGTGATGCGGAGCGCCGAGTACACCCCCGCCAGGGCCACACCTGCGGTTCCCTGTATGTCGTCGTTGAACGAGCAGACTCTCTCCCTGTACTTCTTGAGCAAACGGAACGCGTTCTTGTTGCCGAAATCCTCCCACTGGACCAGGCATCCGGGGAATACTTCCTCCACCGCCTGGATGAACTCCTCGATGATCTCGTCGTACTCGGCGCCCTGGAGACGCTTCCTCTTGATCCCGAGGTACAAGGGGTCATCGAGGAACGCTTGGTTGTTCGTTCCCACGTCGAGCGTGATGGGCAGGCAGAGCTGCGGGTGAACGCCCGCGCACGCTGTGTAGAGGCAGAGTTTGCCGATCGGTATGCCCATCCCGTGGGCACCCTGGTCCCCGAGACCCAGAATCCGTTCGCCGTCGGTCACGACGATCACGCGCGCCTGCGTCGTGTGCCAATTTCTGAGGATCGTTTTCATACGGCCCTTGTCGTCGGCCGTGATGAACATCCCCCGCGCTCTCCTGAAGATGTGGCCGAACTCCTGGCACGCTTTGCCCACCACGGGCGTGTAGATGATCGGCATCATCTCGGTGATGTTGTCGAGCACCACTCTGTAGTAAAGCGTCTCGTTCCGGTCCTGGAGGGCGGTGAGGTGGATGAACTTCTCCAGGTCGGTCTGCTTTTTCCCGTAATTGACCATGACCCGCTTCACCTGGTCCTCGATGCTGAAGACGTGGGGAGGCAGGAGGCCGCGGAGCCCCAGTATGTCCCTTTCCTTCTCTGTAAACGCCGTTCCTTTATTGAGGCACGGATCATGAAGCAGGTCCTCACCCGTTGGAATTCTCCTCAGAGCGCATTTCCTGTCCGTGCTGATATACTTATCCGACATGACCCGCACTCCTTTTTTGACGATGATTCAGGAACGGGGGCCTCCCTTAGGCCCCCGTTCCCACGCTGTCTCTCCTGGCGCCCCCGTCCGGCATGAAACGTCACGCCGCAAGCCCCGGGGCGCTTCGGACACGGATCACTTTTGTGTCCGCCGTATGGAACGGGGCACGCGGTCGAGCTTGAAGACCGTCGTGAACTCCTTGTTGTGACTGATCCAGAGCTTGTCCGCGATGATCGCGTTCGTCAGCGATTCCTTGGAGCTCATCCAGTCGGAGAAGAGCTTCGGGTCCCTCGCGATCATCACCATGTCCGGGCGATCGAACCCTTTGGGTTCGACAGCGAGTTTGCCGTTGTCGATCGTGAGACCAAACGCCCCGCCCGGAGTTTTTACCTGGATGTCGCGTTTCCAGCCGGCGAGGTCCTTCTTCGCCCGATCGCTCCCGGCCACCTGGGACGACATCGCAGTGAGCTGCTGGACGACGGAGTCGTGCGATTTCTTCGCCTCGGGGGTCGACGCGGGGACCTTCGGCTCGGCGGGGCTTTCCCAGTCGAGCTGGTGCTCCTCGACGCCCTTCGTGCCGCGGAGCTTCTCGGGGACTTCTTCGATGGGCACGGCGAAGATGTCGCGGGGGTTCCCGATTCTATCTTTCCGGAAGATCACCTTGACCCGCGTTCCCCTCTTGAAGACGCGCGGGGTCAACACGCCCTTAGACGTGTACACGTGGATGGGTAGCGCCGTATCGGCGCCGTCGAGCATCACGCGGCCCCGTCCGAAGGGCACCTGGTGCTGCATCAGCGAGTGACCGAAGTACGTGATCGGAGGAGTCGAGTTCATCACACCCTCTTGCGCCATTTCGACTACCTGGAGCTCGGCGAACTCGCAGTCGGGGCAGTAGAGCTCGAACGGCGGGACGCGGACGAGCCCGCATTTCGGACATTTCATCCCGTAGATCTTCTTCTCCTCTTTGAGCCCGAGGAAGTACTTCGAGAACTCCCCTTTCGATCTCTTGTAGAACGTGAACATCGCCTCGTTGGATTCGAGATACCGCTTTCCGTCCACCTCCACGACATTCGACTGGACGTCCGGGATCATGTGCTGAGGAATCACTTTGTCCGCCATGTTACGACCTCCTCTCGATGACCATCGCCACGCCGTACTGGGCGATCGTCGAACCTGTTCCGTGGATCAGCGCCCGGTCCAGTCCCCTGTTGATGAGCTCGCGCCTCGCGCTCCAGCAAGAGAACATGTTGGAGCCCCCGACGAAGTGTCCTCCGTAGGTGAGACCGCCGCTCGGGTTCACGAGCACCGGTCCACCCGGTGTCATGATGCCCTCCTCGATGAGGTCGTCGGCGCGGCCCAACGGGACGAATCCCATTTCCGCCATCGTGATTTCGAGCTGCTTGATAAAGGCGTCGTGAAGTTCGACGACCTGGATTTCTTTTCGTGGATTCTTGATCCCCGCCATCTTGTACGCAGCGTTCGCGGCGAGATGGTCGGAGAGGATCCGGTGCATGATCTTGTGGCGATCGTCCCTTCCGGCCACGTGGTGTTCGTTCGACGCCCCGACGCCGGCGACTTTGATGATCGGATGACCCGAGTTCTTGCAGATCGCCTTCGCCTTGTCCATGGACGCGAAGATGATGGCGCCCGCACCCTCGGTGTAGACGCAGGTCTCGAGAAGCTTGAACGGATAGACGATGTAGCGCGAGTTCATCGCCATCTCAGCGGTGACTTTCTCGCCGTACCGCTGCCCGAAGGGGTTGTTCTGGACGTGTTCGCTGAGGATCTCGGAGATCTTCGCAGACACCTCGTCCTTGAGGTCTCCCGGGTGCTCGTCCATGTACGCGAGGACGACTTCGGCGTAGCTGTCTGAGGCCGTCCAGCCGAGCTCCCTCTCGAAAAACGTGTCGCCGGACCAGCCGATCGTCTTGATGACTTCGGGTGTGGATGTCTTCGACTCGAAATCGAAGCAGTCCGTGCACTTCTCCACTCCGAGAGCGATGACGACGTCGTAGAGCCCGCTCGCCACCCACGTGTACGCGGTGAGCATCGCGTACGCCCCGGTGGCGCCTCCGCACGTGATCCGCATCCCCGGTTTGTTCGCCATCCCGATGATCCCCTGGAGCGGGTGCTCGGGAATCGCCGAAAGCTCGAAGATGTCGTTGTAGATCCCGTACACGGCGGCATCGACATCCTTGATAGAGATCTTCGCGTCGGCGATCGCTTCCTTCACCGCCCACTGGCCGAGTCCGTAGTACGTCTTCTCGACCCAACGGCCTTTGCAGGGGGTGATCCCCGCGCCGACGATTGCGACGTCTCGCATAAGCCTCTCCTTTTCAGAAGTTAGACACGCACACCAAAGTCACGTAAAGATTACCTGCAGAATCGAATTCGTGTGGGAACCGGGACGGGAGGGCCAGCATAGGGTCTTCGTGGCAAGCCCGTCTGCGCACCGCACATTTACGGAACAGGTTCCTTCCCGGAAAACCGCGCCGCTGATTATCCCCCAGTTGCTTCGTGTCTTCAAGGTGAAACTCGTTCGGCGCCGCGCCGCCCCGTTCCCACCACTACGCAACCCACATTGGCAAAGCACGTTACAGCATCGGCTTCACGACCGGACCATCGCGAGGAGCATCTTGAAAGCGGTCCGCGCGTCGAGCGCATGGGGGCGGCCGGCGGGGAGTATGATCGCTTCTCCGCCCTTGACCGTGTACGGCTCGCCGGCGATCGTCCCCGTGTCCCTCTTGACGAGCGTGCGGCTCACCACGGAATCCTTCTGCCGCGCCACGAGATTCACCATGTTGAAGACTTCTGGCGCAGCGTTTTCTCTCGAGGTCGAAGTCATAGGCTAACTTCTTTCATCCGTCGGTTCTCTCGAGGACGGCGTAGTGCTCCGGAAGGATCTCCTCGGGTGGCAGGAGCTGCTTCTTGTCCGAGTATCTTCTCTCCAGCTCCACGATGTCGGTGCGCTGCACGAGGCGGTAGCCGTCGGGTATTCCGAGAAGCGCGGGATCGAACAGATTGTACTTCGTCTCGCCGTGTCCAAAACGATCGGCGAAGAACTTTCTGAACCTCTTGTGGACGGGGTGCTCCGCAGCATCGGGCGTCCAGAAATCGAACGCGATGAGCGATTCCTCCGTCTGGATATCCCTCAGGAGAGCGAAAAGATCGCTGAGGATCGCGCTCTCCAGATAGTAGGTGATTCCCTCGAGGAAGGCCGCGGAAATCCTGCCGGCGAGCTCCCTCTCCAGACGTGACCGGAGAGCTGCGATCTCGATTCTCTTCGAAAGGTCGCACGCGACGAACTCGATGTCCCGATTGGGGAGGAGGCCTTTTCTCTTCCACTCGTCGGTTTTGAGGCGTTTGAAATTCACGACGCGCTCGAAATCCACCTCGATGCACGCGCAAGGCCACTCGGTGAGAAAGGGGTAGGACGTGAACCCCGCTCCCAGATTGATCAAGACCATGTCAGGATGCAGGAACAGACCTGCTTCGAGGACACCGAGATAGAAACGGTTCCGAAGGGGAATCTCCGTGTCGTCGAAGGGGTAGACCTCGCGTGCGAATTCCTCCCAGAGCCGCCGCGTGGCATCCGACACCCAGAACTTCGCGTAGGGGTCTTGGCTCAGAGCCACGTTTCTCGCCCTCGACTCGTTGACGAGAAAAGCCGACTGGGAAATGTGCTTGCTTCGTCCCATGGTATTCGCCCAGGCGGCTCATTACGCTCTGGAGATGTCCGACTTCGCACCCGACGATTTCTCCTCCGCCGACCACGCGAGGAACATCCTCGCGATGTTGGTGGCGTGGCTCGTGATGCGCGCGAACTGCTCGATGAGGTCCTGATGCACTTCCGTCGTGGCGATCGTCTCGGGGACGTCTCTCCGGAGCCTCTCGAAGTGCGTTCGCATGAAGTCCATCTCCATGGAGCGGTATTTCCGGTGCTTGCGCTTCATCGCCTCCGCTTTCTCGAGGTTCAGATCCTTGAACACCTCGAGCGCCCGGCTGATCTGCTTCAAGGTCCGGACGTGATAGTCGAGGATCTCGGCTTTCCCCTCGTCGGAAAAAGCAAGGTCCTGTTCGAGCCACTTCTTCGCCCTCGGCCGAAGCGTTTTGGACACGATGTCCGCCATGAGCTCTAGCTCCGTCGTCGTGTACATCACCTGGAAGGCTTCGTTGACGCGCTCCTCAGCGACCTTCTGACGGGCCACTCGCCTCAGGTAGTCGCCCACCTTCTCCGCGAGATGGTCGATTCTCTGTTCGTTCACGTCGATCTCGTCCAGGACGCTCTCGTCGCGATCGACGAACGGTTTGACGATGTTTTCCACGTTTTCGATCACGATGCCGCCGATGCGAAGCACCTCGGCTTTGGCGAGATTGAGAGCGAGGGGCGGCGTGGAGATCATCGAGTCGTCGAGGTACTTCGTCTTGAACGGCTCCTTCTCGATCTCCTCCTTGTCGGGGAGGATCCGTGTGAACACCCTCGCCGCGACGGATGTGAACGGCAGAAAAAACGCCGTGAGGGCCACATTGAAAAGCGTGTGCGCATTGGCGATTTGCCGGGGGACCCATGCGGCCGCTTCGGAAGCCGCCGCTGCGCCCGCGTCCGTCCCTGCTCCAGGGGTCATCCATCGTACGAAATCGGCAAACGCCGGGATCCACCAAACGAAGATGAGAGCGCCGGCCGCTTTGAAGAGCGTGTGGGCGAGCGCGACGCGCTGGGCTTCGCGGCGAGCGTTCCACGCGGCAAGAATCGCCGTGATGCTCGTTCCCACGTTCGCCCCGAGGAGGAGCGGGATCGCCGCCTCGAGTGGCAGAAGGCCGGGGCGCGAGAGCGCGATGAGGACCCCGATGAAGGCCGAGCTGCTGTGTATCACCGCCGTGAATACGACCCCCGCGATGAGGCCGACGAGCGGATGCTCGAGTCTCACCAACAGATCGAGAAACGGGGGGAAAGTCCTCAACGGTTCCACCGCCTGTGACATCACGTAGAGACCGTAGAACACGAGACCGATGCCGAGAATCAGTTCTCCTATATCCCTGGCCTTGCGCTTCGACGCGATCATCGCGAGCGCGCCCACACCGACGATCAACAAGGCGTAGTCGGTAACCTTGAACGCAATGAGCTGGACGGTGATCGTCGTTCCGATATCGGCGCCGAGGATGATACCGAGCGATTGCGCGAAAGACATGAGCTGCGCCTGGACGAGGCCCACCAGCATCACGGTCGTCGCGCTGCTGCTCTGTACGACCATGGTGACGAACGCACCCACGCAGACGGCGACGAGACGGTTGTTCGTGATCGTGCTGAGGATCGCGCGCAGGCGGCTCCCCGCCACCCGCCTCATCCCGTGACTCGAGAGATGAAGGCCGTAGAGGAATAGCCCCAATCCGCCTACGAGACCTATGACGAGAAGAAACACCCATCCCTGCGGCTGTGCGCCGCTGTTTTCAGGCGAGATCGTGAGAATGACGTGCTCCATCGCTGAACTTCGTGGATACTTGTTGGCGGCGAGGAGTATAACATGTCTGTCGAGTGATCGACCATGTCGAGGTCGCGATTTTTCCGTCCTCCGCCCATCAGGAAAGGAACCGCTGATGAAGAAATTTGTTGCCATCGTTCCATTGATCTTCCTTTTGTCTGCTTTTTCGCTTTTCGCCGGCGAGACCGCCAGGCTCGTCTTCCCGAAGACCGATGCGGGAGAACGCGCCGCCGCCTTTTTCGAGGCGTTCAACGGAGCGGACGAGAAGGACATGAAGGCCTTTTTCGAATCCAATTTCACCGCCGAGGCCCTCAAGACCCGGCCGATGGACGAACGAATGGCCATGCATCGCGGGGCCAAGAGCGATCTCACGACGCTCGAGCCCGTAAAGATCATGGAAGCGACAGAGGACGCGATCACGGTCGCGGCGCGATCGGGTTCAGGAGAATGGTTGGAGCTCGCCTTCACGTTCGAGGTGGCGAAGCCCCACAAGCTTCTCCGCATAGAAATACAGATGACCGCAGAACCCAACCTCGAAGAACCCACGGGACCGCTGAGCGAGGCGGACATCGCCGCAAAGACCGAGGCCTATCTCGAAGATCTCGTGGCAAGAGACGAGTTTTCGGGCGTCGTTCTTGTCGCCAAAGGCGATACGCCCGTCCTGGAGCGCGCGTACGGCCTGGCCAGCCAGGAGTACGACGTCCCCAATCGGGCCGACACGCGTTTCAATCTGGGGTCGATCAACAAGTTCTTCACGCGTATCGCCATCGAGCAGCTCGCGGGCCAGAAGAAGCTCTCGCTCGACGACACGATCGGCAAGTATCTCGCCGACTACACGAACAAGGACGCCGCCGCGAAAGTCACGATCGCCCATCTTCTGGAGATGACAGGCGGCATCGGCGATTTCTTCGGACAGAAGTTCGATGCGACACCCAAGGACAGAATCCGCACGCTCGCCGATTACCTGCCGCTCTTTGCCGACCAGCCGCTTCACTTCGAACCCGGTTCGAAGCGCGAGTATTCGAACGGGGGCTACGTCGTGCTCGGGCTCATCATCGAGAAGGCGAGCGGACAGGACTACTACGATTACGTCCAGGAGAACATCTGCAGACCCGCGGGAATGACGCGCACCGGACATCTCGATGCAGACATCCCCGCAGAGGACGTCGCAAGCGGCTACACGCGCGCGTGGGACGGGAAAGAACACCCGGGCGAGCCCCGGCGAAACAACTTGTACACGCGTCCCGCGCGGGGAAGCTCAGCGGGAGGCGGATACTCGACGGCCGAGGATCTCTTGAAGCTTGTCACCGCGCTCGAGTCGGGCAAGCTCGCCGCTCCTGAAGCCGCACGGTTCGCCGCAAACGGAATGGGGATTGCGGGCGGCGCGCCGGGGATCAGCGCGTCCGTCGAGACGCTTCCCAAAAAAGGATATACGGTGATCGTGCTCTCGAACTACGATCCGCCGACATCCGAGAAAGTCGCGCGAAAGATCGGCTCGTGGGTGAAGAGGATCGACTAGCCAGACCGCAGAAGGGTCTATTTGGGCTTGCCGATGGGGAGAAGATAGAGCGGCTTTTCCCCGCGCTTGAGATGCAGCTCTTCCGCGACGGCGTTATCGTCGAACGCCCCGACCGCCACCGTCCCAAGCCCGAGGGCGACCGCCTGGAGCCACACGTTCTCGGCGGTGTGTCCGATTTCGTTATCGACGTACCGGATTCCCCGCTGGCCGTACACCCCCGTGGTTCGCTCGTACACTGCAGCGAGAACGATGACCGCCGCGGCTTCCTCGACGCAGCTCTGTCCCACAGACCCACGCGCGAAATCAAGCAACACATCGCCTTCGCGCATGCGTACGAGCTCGTGCTTCTGCGGCCGGTACTTGAAAATCCCGTTGGGGAGACCCGTGACGCGCGCGGTGACGACGTAGATCTCGAGAGGGTAGGTCGCCCCGGCCGATGGTGAAGCCCGAAGCTCCCCGCGGCCGGTCATTCCCTCCGCGGCCCAGAGAAGCTGCGAGAGGTCGGCGAGCGAAATCGGCGCGTCCGAGAATTCCCTCACCGAGCGCCGGCGCTCGATCGCCTTCTCGACGGAAACATCACTATCGGTGCGCGGAGACGGGAGTTTGATCACTTCGGATGAATGGTCAGTCATGATAGACACACTCCGCGTTGAAAACTATTCCGCCGGGTGGAGAGGTTTTAGAACCACGATCGTCGCGCCCCAACCCCCACCCCTCTCCTGCGCCAACCGATAAGAGACCACCTCGGGGCGCTTGTCGAGAATGGATTCCACCGTCCGCCGGAGAGTCCCCGTTCCCTTCCCGTGTATGATTCTCACTTCGAGAATCCCCCGCTTCCTGCACTCATCGAGGTAATCCACGACGAGCTCTTTGACCTCGCGGGGCTTGAACGTGTGGAGATCGAGCACTCCATCGATCGGGAGCTCCACCGGTTCGAGATCGTCGGGATCATCCATCGTACGGGACCTCTTGGGCGCTTCGCGCGCGGCGCCCGCAAGCCTGCTCGCGGGCAGTATTCTCGTGAAGACATTCCGATGATCCGAGGCGATCAGTGCCTGTGCACGTCCTTGTGCATCACTTTTCTGGATTCGAGCTTGCGCGTGTCCTCGGCGAGATCAGCGAGGTACCGGTTCAGGTTCTCGTCGTCCTCATCCGCGAGCGTCGCCGCAATATAGTCGATCACACTCCCGGGGAAGATGTCTCCCCTCTCGTACAGATCCCTCTTTTCGAGAATGATGCGCGACGACTCGACACAGCTTTTCGGAAGCGACGGAAGCGCTCCAAGCAGTTTGTTGTTGCGGAAAATATCTCCGGTCACGTAGAGCCTCTCGGCGAGCTCGAGGGCTTCCCTCTGCGTCATCCCCCAGTCCACCGCCATCGTGATCCCGGCGAGGAGCAGATGAACGATCGCACTCCCGTCGGGGCTGCGGATCTCCACCGCCTGCCGGTTGCCGGGCCTTTGAAAACGGGTCTTCTGCTGCGGATTGAGTTTGAGTGAGAGATCGCTCACCTTCGACCACGAGAGCGGCACGCGGATCATCGCACTCCGGTTCATGTCGCTCCAGCAGACGCGCGTGGGGGCTTCCTGGTCGGGGACGAGGCGCAGATACGCCGCCGCAACGGTGTTTCCGAATGCGGTGAGCGAGTCGGCGTATTTGCACAACCCGCCGATAAGCATCTTCGCCTGCTTCGTGAGCACGCCATTCTCGTCGGACATCACGTTCCGGCCGTTGTCCATGAGCTCCAGATGGAAGTGCATTCCGTTGCCCGCGACTCCCTCTTCGATCTTCGGAGCAAAGGTTGCGATGCACCCGTGCTGATACGCGACGTTTCGAATGATCCACCGGGCGAGGACGGCGTGGTCGGCCGCTTCGTCGATCGGGCTCGGGAACAGCTCGATCTCCAGCTGCTCGCCCGTCTTGCCGTCGAGCTCTTGCGAAGCGCTGTGGATCCGCTCGATGTACCCCCCCTCGGAGTGCGCGTACTTGACGGCCCCGGTCACTTGCGTCAGGCAGCGGACCATCTCGTCGAGTATAGGCCCCGATTTGACGAAGGGCGCCGACGCGTGATACCCGCTCTGTCTTTCGGCGGTGTACGCGGCCGCCCTGGGTTCCGTGACGAGAAAGAACTCGATCTCTCCCATGGCGTAGAGATCGAGACCGCTGTCTTTACGAAAGGCCTCCAAGGCCTTGAGCAGGATATTGTCCCATGTGAACGGGGCGAGCTCGCCGTCGGATGTGAAATGCCGGCAGACGAAATCGAGGCTCATCTCGTCGAAAGGATTCAAGAAGGCGGTCTTATAGACCGGGACGACGTAGAGATCGGACTGCCCCACATCCACGACCCCCTTGAAGAGCGAAGAACCGTCGACGCGCTCCCCGTCGGCGAGGATCCTCTCCGCCTGGTAGCGGCTGGCAAAGGGGATCTTGAGCTCTTTGAGCTTTCCGTCGAGCGCCACGTGGTGGAGCGTGATCTTCTCGATCCGCTTTTCCTCGATGACCCTGATGAGATCCTCGCGCGTAAATTCATCGCGCGACTTGCCCAGTATCGACGATATGGGGTTTGTGAGAGCGTATCGTTGTTTCATCGACATTCGCGGATGGTACCCCCTCGCACGAAAGAATCCTGACCTCAAGAACACCGGCGCGAGCGCTGGCTACGTAAGCCTGCCCGTCGTGTCTGGATGCCACGAGTGAAGCGCTTTCATGTAGTTCGCCCGCTCGAATGCCGCCGGTTCCGCGCAGTTCTTCTGGCTCATACTGCCCAGCAGCTGCTGCACCGACTCGTACTCGCGCTCTTCCATCCACGCGGAAAGCTCCGAAACGAGATCGCGCGCCCGGCTGACGCCCTTCTTCAGGATCTCTGACGTGATCATCGTGACTTTCGCCCCGGCCATGAGCCCTTTCAACACGTCATCGCGTGTGTGAATTCCCGTCGTGATGCCGAAATCCACCGGCACGCGGCCGTAGAGGATCGCAACCCATCGGAGCGGAAGCCTCAGCTCCTGTGAATCGCTGAGAACGAGACGCGGCGCGACCTGGAGGTTCTCGACGTCGATGTCGGGCTGGTAGAACCGGTTGAAAAGAACGAGCGCGTCGGCGCCGGCGTCCGCGAGCTTGTGCGCAACGTTCGCCATCGCGCTGAAAAACGGCCCGATCTTCACCGACACGGGTATCGACACGCTTTTCTTGACGTCGGTCACGACGTCGACGTACATCTGCTCGACTTCGGCTCCCGCGAGCTCAGGGTCCGTTGGGATGTAATAGATGTTGAGCTCGAGCGCGTCGGCGCCGGCCTGCTCGATCTGCCTGGCGTAATCGATCCAGCCGCCGGTCGAGACACCGTTCAGGCTCCCGATGATGGGGATGCGCACCGCGCGCTTCGCCTCGGAGATCTTCTCCAGATACTCCTCCGGACCGGTCTTGTAGGTTTCCAGATCGGGGAAGTAGCTCAACGCCTCTCCAAAGCTCTCCGTCCCGTATTCGAGGTAGTGATCGAGCTCTCGGCTTTCGAGCGTGATCTGCTCCTCGAAGATCGATTGCATGACGACGGCCGAGATCCCGGCGTCTTCCATACGGCGGATCGTGTCGATATTTTCCGTCAGAGGAGACGCCGAGTGCACGATCGGATTCTTGAGCTTCATCCCCATGTAGGTTGTGCCGAGATCCATCTCAGTTCTCCTTGTTCTCCGGTTTGCCCGTGGACGCTCCGACGATTTCCTCTTTGCCGGCGCCGTTCACGGAGACGTCACTCTTCGCGAGCCTCTCGAGAATGCTCCAGTGCTCCTGAACCGCTTCCTCCGCGCGTTTCAAGAGCTCGGCAGCCACGGCCGGATTGCTCTTCACGAGCATGCGGTAGCGGTTCTCGTTGTACACGTAGTCCTGAAGCGGCGTTTTTGGCGGTTTGGAATCGAGCTGCAGCGGGTTTTTCCCCTGGGCCTTGAGGCGGGGGTCGAATCTGTAGAGCGGCCAGTAGCCCGTGTCCACCGCGAGCTTCTGCTGATCCATCCCTTTCGCCATGTCGATCCCGTGGGCGATGCAATGAGAGTACGCGATGATGAGCGACGGGCCGTCGTACGACTCCGCCTCGAGGAACGCTCGGAGCGTCTGCCCTTCGTTCGCGCCCATCGCGACCTGCGCCACGTAGACGTGGCCGTACATCACCGCGAGAAGCCCGAGGTGCTTCTTCGGCACCGGCTTTCCGCCCGCGGCGAATTTCGCCACCGCGCCGAGCGGGGTCGACTTCGACGATTGTCCCCCGGTGTTCGAGTAGACTTCCGTGTCGAGCACGAGGAGGTTGATGTCGCGCGTGTTGGCAATCACGTGATCCAGACCGCCGTACCCGATGTCGTACGCCCAGCCGTCGCCCCCGATCGACCACACGCTCTTCTTCACCAGGTAGTCCGCCACGGCGAGAAGTGTTTTCGCCGCCGGGTCCTTCGAAGCCTTGAGCTTCGCCTTCAGTTCCTCCACGCGTCGTCTCTGCGTGAAAATGCCTTCCTCCGACGATTGATCGGCGCGGAGGAGTTCGTCGGCGAGATCGGAACCGATTCCCTCGCGAAGGCGCGCCACGAGCTCACGCCCGTATTCCCTTTGCTTGTCCACTGCGAGACGGATGCCGAACCCGAACTCAGCGGTGTCCTCGAAGAGCGAGTTGTTCCACGACGGTCCCCGTCCTTCACGGTTCACCGTCCACGGCGTCGTCGGTTGATTTCCGCCGTAGATGCTCGAGCATCCCGTCGCGTTCCCGATGATCGCGCGGTCGCCGAAGAGCTGGCTCATGAGACGGAGGTACGGAGTTTCCCCGCACCCCGCGCACGCGCTCGAGAACTCAAAGAACGGCGTGAGGAGCTGAACGTCCTTCGGCTGTTTGAATTTCAACCCGCCGTCGCCGCTCTCCGCCCCGCGGACCACGTCGGGGAGACTCTTGAAGAACTCCCAGTTCTTCCGCTCTTGCGCGCGAAGCGGGAGCTCAGGAGCCATGTTGATGGCCTTCCGGCCCACCTGGCTCTTGTCCTTCGCCGGACACATCTCGACGCAGAGCGCGCATCCCGTGCAGTCGTCGATGGAGAGCTGCAGCGTGTACTTCTTGTTGGGAAGCTCTTTCCATCGTGCGCCCGTTGATTTGAACGTGGAGGGCGCCCTTTTGAGATCGCCTTCGCCGTAAACCTTCGCCCGAAGCACGGCGTGGGGGCACACCATGATGCACTTTCCGCATTGTATGCAGAGATCCGGTTCCCATACGGGCACATCGAGTGCGATGTTCCGTCTCTCCCACTGCGTCGTCGCCGTCGGGTACGTCCCGTCGGGTGGAAACGCGCTCACGGGAAGGTCATCGCCGTACCCGGCGACCATCTTGCCCAGCACGTTCCGGACGAACTCGGGTGCTTCCTCCGGCACAGGCGGCCGCATCTTGACCGTGCTCGTCACCTTGCCCGGCACCTTCACCTCGTGGATGTGGTTCATGGCCGCATCCACCGCGGCGAAATTCATTTTGACGACCGCTTCTCCCCTCTTGCCGTAGGTCTTGCGGATCGATTCCTTGATCTTGGCGATCGCCTCATCCTTGGGGAGCACACCGGAGAGCGCGAAGAAGCCGACCTGCATGATCGTGTTGATCCGGACACCCATGTTGTTGTCCTTCGCCACCTTGTAGGCGTCGATCACGTAGAACTTGATCTTCTTCGCGATGATCTGCTCCTGGCACTCCTGGGGGAGCTTGTCCCAGACCTCGTCAGGACCGAAGGGACTGTTGAGGAAGAACGTCGCGCCTTGCTTGGCCATCTCGAGCGTGTTGTAGCGTTCGAGGAACCCGTACTGATGGACGGCAACGAAGTTCGCTTTCCGGATGAGGTACGAGCTCTTGATCGGCTTCGGCCCGAAGCGCAGATGAGAGATCGTACGGGCCCCCGCTTTCTTCGAGTCGTACACGAAATACCCCTGCGCGGCGAAATCCGTTTCTTCCCCGATGATCTTGATCGAGTTGTGGTTCGCCCCGACGGTCCCGTCCGATCCCAGACCCCAGAAAACGCCCCGCGAAACGTAGTCCGGTTCGATGTCCCATTCCGGATCGTAGTCGATGCTCGCGTGGGTCACGTCGTCGTGAATCCCCAGACTGAAGTGGTTCATCGGCTGAGGCTTCGTCATCTCGTCGAAGAGGCCCTTGACCATCGCCGGCGTGAACTCCTTCGAAGAGAGCCCGTAGCGCCCCCCGATCACCACGGGATATTTCTTGAAAGGCGCCTTGCCGGCGGCCATCGTCTCCATGAGCGCCGTGATGACGTCCTGGTAGAGCGGCTCGCCCGCAGAACCCGGTTCTTTCGTGCGGTCGAGCGCGGCGATCACTTTCGTCGTGGGCGGCAGGGTCTTCACGAAGTCGTCGACTGAGAACGGCCTGTACAGGCGGACCTTCACGACGCCCACCTTCTCGCCCTTTGAAAGCAGATGCTCGACGGTTTCCTCGGCGACGTCGCACCCCGAGCCCATGAGGACGACGACGCGCTCGGCGTCCGGGGCTCCGTAGTAATCGAAGAGGTGGTAGCGGCGTCCGACCTGCTTGGCGAACTTATCCATGACGCCCTGAACGATCTTGGGCGTAGCCGCATAGTACGGGTTGACCGTTTCCCGGCACTGGAAGTAGGTGTCCGGATTCTGTGCGGTGCCGCGGAGAATCGGGCGATCGGGAGAAAGCGCCCTCTCGCGGTGCTGGCGGATGAGCTCGTCGTCCATGAGCGCGCGGATGTCGTCTTCGGTGAGTTCCTCGATCTTCATCACTTCGTGCGACGTTCTGAATCCATCGAAGGAGTGGAGAAAAGGAACGCGCGCCTCCAGCGTCGCCGCCTGGGCGATGAGCGCGAAGTCCATGACTTCCTGGACGGAATTGGAGAAGAGCATCGCGAATCCGGTGGACCGCACCGCCATGGCATCGCTGTGGTCTCCGAAAATCGAGAGGGCCTGGCACGCCAGCGATCGGGCCGAGATGTGGATCACCATGCTCGTGAGCTCGCCCGCGAGCTTGTACATCGTGGGGATCATGAGAAGAAGCCCCTGGCTCGCCGTGAAGGTCGTGCTGAGCGCTCCGCCCTGAAGGGCCCCGTGCAGGGCCGCGGCGGCTCCGCCTTCGGACTGCATTTCGACGACGATGGGAACGCTACCCCAGAGGTTCTTCCGCCCGGCCGCGCTCCACGCATCCGCGTGCTCCCCCATGTTCGATGAAGGAGTGATCGGGTATATCGCGATTACTTCATTTGTCTTGTGGGCTACGTACGCCGCAGCCTCGTTGCCATCGATGGTGACTTTTCTTCGCATGAGTTCCTCCCTGAGAACCAACTGAGTTGTGCAATCTATCGATTGTAAACCAGTGCGCGCGAAATATCAACCGCCGGAATCGCGTGGCGTGGTGGATGGACAAAGGGCGAGTCCAAACGGGCTTCCCTTTACCGCGCGGGCACAACGAAGGTTGTCTTGCCCGCATCCAGGATGCCCGTAACGAGAAATCCCTTCAGGAGTTCTCGCGATCTTCGAGCCGCCTCACACCGGCGACCCATTGCCATCCCAGAGCGCTCCCGAGTGCATAGTAGACGAAATCGGACCCCACGAACGACGTTCCGAGAAACGCGCGCCCCAGAAAGAAGCTCCTGAGCCGCTCGAGAAAAGGAAGGTGCCACAACCGCAGGACCTCGAGGACGCCCGTTGCCGCGAATACGGCGATGACGAGCTTCGTGGCCGACGCACGGCGAAAAAAGAAGAACGCAAAGAGGCACCAGAAAACCGCTAGCGCCGGTGTCCTGCTCCGCGCCGGCCGAGGCGTCACTCAACCTCATCGGCGATCTCGAGAAACCGGCTGTAGGGGAGCGCGGACCAGCTCTCTGCCTGCAAAGCCCCCGTTGACAGCGTGATCAACGATACCTTCGCCGCCACCTCTTCGTTGGGCGCCTCGTAGATGTCCATGAAGTCGTAACGCCCCAGGAGCGCATAGTGCGCGACCCATTTGACCTCGGGGCACTTTTCGCTGACCTTCTTTTTCCACTGCTTCCCGATCTTCTCGCGGTTTCTCAGGTCCTGCGTAACCTCCGGGGTCAGTTTAGTCAGGAGAATGTACGTAGCCATCGTCTCTCTCCTTTGTCTCGACGTTGCGCGAACGCTTTCACCCACTCGAATTCTACGTCTCCACGCCCCGCTCGTCAAACCGCTTTACCGCCCGGTTCGGTGACACCAAGGCGGGACCTTGTGGTACACTCTCGCTCGAACAGGAGAGGGCGGCACACTAGAGACATGAGGTGAAGGCATTCGCTCCACTTTCGTCAACCTGCTGGTTTTGCTCTCGGCGGTCGCCGTCGCGTGCGGCGCCGCAGAGGTGGCTCTCCGGTGGCGGCACGCACAGGAAGTCCGCCGCATTGCCGCCGGACACGACAAGGAGGAGCTGTGCACGATCCGCTCGTCCGATCCGCGCCTCATCTACACCGTGGCTCCGGGGCGGTGCGGCGCGAACTCGCGCGGGTACATCGATCACGAGTACCCTTTCAAGAAAGAGAAAGGCGTCTTTCGTATCATCGTCATCGGGGATTCGGTCGCGCAGGGACGGTTTCTCACTCTCGAGCAGTCTTTTCCTAAACTCCTCGAGAAGCGATTGAAGGGTGAATCGGATTCTCTCCGCTACGAAGTCATCGTCCTGGCCCGGCTCGGCTATTCGACATCACAGGAGCTGGTGCTGCTCGAGGAGGAGGCTTTTGCGTACGACGCGGATCTCATTCTGTGGAGCTACGTGCTCAACGACCCCGCCCACCCTGTTTATCACAACTGCAACGGCGAGCTAGGAACCTACTACTACAGACCCAAGTCGTATCTGGCGCATTTTGTGGCTGCGCGTCTTTTCGCGCTTCGTGAGCGTTGGAAGGGGAGGAGCTGCGAGAAGGAGTTCCACGCCTACTTGCACTGCGTCTATTGGGACAACGTCACGACGCACCTGCAGGAGATCAGCCGCGTGTGTCGCCAGCACCATGTTCCGGTCGTGCTCGCGGTCCATCCGATTTTTCAGAAGATGGATGATTTCTCCGGGTACACGCTTCGACCGCTCCATAAGCAGCTTTGCGAAGCCGCCACGAAAAGCGGTCTCATCCCGCTCGATCTCCTCGGGGCATTCGAGCCCTACAGGATGGACGAGCTTCGCATCGAAAGGCCGGATTGGTATGACCCCTGGCATCCGAATGCCCTTGGGCACGAGATCATGGCCGAGTTCATCGAAGGCGCGCTTGTCGCGAACGGATGGATAGGGGCAGATGAGAAGACGCGGCCCCGTGGGGCCGCGTCTCAATAGGCCGCTTCTTGACTTTGGGCCTCGGTTACAGCCGAGATCCCGATCTATTGGAACAGCGATTTGACCTTTCCCCAGCTCGACTCTTCGACGGGCAGCGAGCTCAGGGGATTCCCTGGAAACGTCCCTGCCTCGATCTCGATGATGTTCGTATCGCCGTCCTTGTCCGAATCCCACGACTCCACCGCGCGGAGCGCTGCCGTCAGGTCGCCAAGCTGCGTCTTCTTTGTTTTGACGTCGGCGCCGTATGAGTTGAAGCTGTAGCTCGCTCCATGACATGTTGTGCACGTGTCGAGCGTCTTACTGTCCGTTCCGTAGAGCGTGTTGAACGTCCCCAGGTAACTCGTTTTGGCGAAGACGACGACAAACGACGCGACGACCAGCATCGTCATGATGAAACCGACTCGTTTCACAGGTGTACCTCCTCGATGCGCTGTCCCGAGACCGGCCCAACTCCGTTCTCCAGTTGGGCCAGAAAGGCGTGTGTTTATGCCGAAATCTATGAATCGCCACCGCGCTTCGCAAGGGGAAGTCCAAGGAAAACGGCCCGAATTCACGGGCCGTCATCAAATCGCGCAGAATGCAACGGGCTTGTGAAACGATTCGCAAAAAATCAGGGATGAAAAACCGCTACAGAGCCTCGAACGCCTGTTTCAAGTCGGCGATCAGGTCCTCGGAGTTCTCCACGCCGATCGACAGGCGGATCATCCCTTCGCCGATCCCCTGGCGCGCTCTGGCTTCCGGGCTCACGTCCGCATGGGTCATCGACGCGGGATGCTGAGCGAGCGACTCCGTTCCGCCGAGACTCACCGCGATGTGGATCAGCTCGAGCGCATTGAGCCACTTGAAGGCTTCCTTCTCGCCGCCGCGGACGTCGAACGAGATGATCCCCCCCGTTCCGAGGCACTGCTTTTGGAACACTCCGTACTGGGGATTCTTTTCGGTAACGTGACCGAGAAAATGCACCCTCTCGACTTTGGGATGGCTCGCCAGGAAGTCCGCGACCTTCTGCGCGTTTTTCGCCTGGCAGGTCATTCTCAGCTTGAGCGTCTCGAGACTTCTCAGGAGCAACCAGCAGTCCCAAGGCGAGCACATCGTCCCCAGGAAGCTCCGCAGTGTCCGTATGGGCCCCATCCATTTCTCGTACCCAAGACACACGCCGGCGATGACGTCGCTGTGTCCGCCGATGTACTTCGTCGCAGAGTAAATGACGAGATCGGCTCCGTGCTCGAGGGGATGTTGGAAGAGCGGACCGAGGAACGTGTTGTCGACGACAACAGGCACCTGCCAGTCGGAGCGCGAAAATTTCCGCGCGATATCGACGCACTCTTCGATGTCAACGAGAGCGTTCGTCGGATTGGCCGGTGTTTCGATAAACACCATCTTCAAGCTGCCGGCGTGACCCGAGTTCTTGAGCATCGTCTCGATCTCTTCACGGCTCGTCCCTGCGTTGAAACCGACGACGTGGATCCCGAACCGCGGCAGCACATGCTCGAAAAGGTACTCCGTCCCCCCATACAACGGTACGCTGTGGAGCAGGACGTCTCCAGGTCCCACGTACTGCAGCACGACCGTTGCGATCGCCGCCATGCCGCTCGCGAAGACACAACACGATTCCGCGTCGTCCCAGAGCGTCAGACGATCCTCGAGTATCTCCACATCCGGGTTGTTGATCCGGCTGTAGATGAGACCCGCCGTCTCCGACGGCCCGGGTTCCCTCTCTCCAAGCGCGAACTGAAAGAACGCCTTACCGTCCTCGGCTTTCTCGAACGCGAAGGTCGCCGTCTGGAAGATCGGGCACTTTATGGCCCCCTCGGACCACTCGGGCCGGTATCCATAGCTCATCATCAGGCTCTCCGGGCGGATCAACCGGTCACCGATTCGTATGTGTCTTTCTTTCTTCGCCACAAGCTACCTCCTCGCGCGGCGGGGGTTCAATCGATCATGCACCGGATCATTCTACTCCCGCGAAGCGGTGGCGTCAAATGGGTTCCGTGCGTGGTGAGCCCAATCTGCCTGGGGGTGTCGAGGCGGCCGCGTGGGAATTCCGGAAACGACGCGGCGGACCACGCATTGCGTGAGCCCGGGGGCGTGAGAAACGCAGCCGCGCAGCCGTGAGATTCGGGTCGAAAAAACTCCCGCTCTCGTCTACAATGGAGGGAGAAAAAAAGGCGTGCGCGATCACACGACCGTGATCGCATGGCCCAAGCCGTGTGTCCATCCACTCAGTGTCCAGGGAGGTATCGAATGGAGGCGAAGGCCCGGGTTGTCGATTACTTTTACGCGATGGTCAACGACCGGCCGGGTGAGGCGTGCAAGTTCCTGTCATGGCTAGCCCGAGAAGAGGTGAACCTGCTCGCGTTCAGCGCCGTTCCCATGGGGCTTGAAAACACCCAACTCGTTATGTACCCCGAGAACGCCGAACGTCTCGTTCGAGCTGCCAAGAGCGGCGGCTACACGCTGACGGGTCCGCGGCGCGCGGTGCTCATACAGGGGGATGACCGTCTGGGCGCGCTCGTCGGTTACCTCGAGAGCCTCTACGACGCCCAGATCAACGTGTCGTCATCCACCGGCGTCACCGACGGGCGGGGCGGATACGGCTACATAATACATCTCCGGATGGAGGACATCGATCGAGCGGCGGAGATTCTCGGGGCGGACTGACGGCTCCGCACAAGGGTCCACCCAATCGCAAAGAGAGGAACGCCATGAGGGCGCTTGATTCGATTCTGGCGGAGGAGTCATTCTTCAAGAAACTGGCTCCTGCTCAAATCGAGGTGATCGCCGGGTGCGCATCGAACGTTCGTTTCAACAAAGGCGACTATATCTTTCGCGAAGATGAGGAAGCGGATCGTTTCTTCCTGATTCGACACGGTCTTGTTGCGCTCGACGTGTTCGTGCCTCAGCGGGGGCCTGCAACCATCGAAACGATCCACGAAGGAGAGGTCCTGGGCTGGTCGTGGCTCTTTCCCCCATACCGATGGCATTTCGACGCGAGAGCTCTCGAATTGACCCGCGCAATTGTTTTCGACGGGAAATGTCTTCGCGAGAAGTGCGAGAAGGATCCGCAACTCGGTTACACGCTGGTGATGAAGTTCTCGCAGACCATCGTGCAGCGTCTTCAGTCGGCAAGGCTTCAACTGCTGGATCTCTATCGCGACAAAACCCGCACGTAGGACGTTCGGTTCGACTCCCGCCGGCGAGATGAGTAAAGAGAAAAAAACTGCAAACGGTGGGCACGTCTCCCGAAACGATGCCCGGCAGAGGCTCCGCGTGATCGTACGGGGCGCCGTTCAGGGCGTGGGGTTCCGGCCGTTTGTCTTCAGGCTCGCAGAGGAGCTCGGCCTGGCGGGTTGGGTGATGAACTCGACCGAGGGCGTGCTCATCGAAGTCGAGGGAGACGATCGGCGCATCGAGTCCCTGCTCGCGAGGCTCCGCGAAGAGCCGCCGCCGCGGGCGCACATCCAGAGCCTCGAACATTCGCTTCTGGACCCCGTGGGGTACACCTCGTTCGAGATACGGGAGAGCGATCCGACCGGGAGCAAGATCGTCCCCGTGCTTCCCGACATCGCCACCTGTCCCGAATGTCTCGATGAGATCTTTGACGCGAGAAACAGGCGTCACAACTACCCCTTCACGAACTGCACCAACTGCGGGCCCCGCTTCAGCATCATCGAGGCGCTTCCCTACGACCGCCCGAACACGACGATGAAGCGCTTCCGCATGTGTCCCGAATGCCTCACGGAGTACGAGGACCCGAGGGACAGGAGATTCCATGCGCAGCCGAACGCGTGCGGGACATGCGGTCCGCATCTCGAACTCTGGGACCCCGCGGGGAATATCATTGCCGCGCGCGATGCCGCCCTCTCCGAAGCAGCGGCGGCGCTTCGCGATGGGAAGATTGTGGCGCTCAAGGGGCTGGGAGGTTTTCATCTTCTGGTCGACGCGCGGGATGATAAGGCGGTGGAACGCCTTCGCGGTCGAAAGCACCGGGACGAGAAGCCTCTCGCGTTGATGGTCCCATCGCTCGAAGCGGCACGTGATCTGTGCACTGTGTCGGAGGTCGAAAAACATCTCCTGCTTTCGCCCGAGTCGCCGATCGTGCTCCTCGAACGCCGGCCATCGGGCACGGTCGCGCGATCGGTTGCCCCCGGCAATCCGTATCTCGGCGTGATGCTCCCCTACACACCGCTCCACCACCTGCTCGTGCGCGGGCTCGGGTTTCCCATCGTGGCGACGAGCGGCAACTTGTCGGAAGAACCGATCTGCACGAGCGAAGACGAAGTGCTCGAGCGTTTGGGTTCGATCGCCGACCTCTTTCTCGTCCACGACCGGCCGATTGCCCGCCACGTCGATGATTCCGTGGTCCGCGTCGTCGCCAAGCGGGTGCTCGTCCTTCGTCGGGCGCGCGGGTATGCGCCTCTACCCATCGTTCTCAAGAACAACCGCGCAGGCCGTACGACCCTCGCCGTAGGAGCCCACCTCAAGAACGCCATCGCGCTCGCCATCGGCCCGAACGTCTTCGTGAGCCAGCACATCGGAGATATGTCGACGAACGCCGCTTTCGATGCGTTCGAGCGGATCATCGCCGATCTGGAGAAGCTCTACGACGCGACGCCCGACCGCATCGCCTGCGACGCGCATACGGATTACCGGACGACGAGATTCGCCGAGACACTCGATCCTTCCCCCAGCCGTGTGCAGCACCATTTCGCGCACGTCTTCGCGTGCATGGCGGAGAATGAAGTCGATCCGCCCGTGCTCGGTGTCTCCTGGGACGGAACCGGATACGGAAGCGACGGCACGGTGTGGGGTGGAGAGTTTCTTCGCATCACGCCGACGTCGGCCGTGAGGGCGGGACACTTGAGGACCTTTTCCCTCCCTGGCGGAGAGCGGGCTGTCCGGGAGCCCCGGCGCGCCGCCATGGGGCTCCTCTATGATATGATGGGCGAGTCGGCTTTTCGTATGGACGACGTGCATTCGGTTCGAGCGTTCCCGCAGAATGAGCGCGGAGTTCTTCTCAAGATGCTCCAGACGGGAATCAATGCGCCGAGAACATCGAGCGCGGGCCGTCTTTTCGACGTTGTCTCGTCGCTCGTCGGACTCCGCCAGGTGATGAACTTCGAAGGACAGGCGGCGATGGAGCTCGAATTCGCCCTTTCCGGCGTCGAGACGAGGGAGAGCTATCCGTTCGATATCGCGCGAACGGGCGCGGCTTTGGTGGCGGACTGGGAGCCTATGATCCGATCGATCCTCACCGATCTCGCGAACCATGTTCCGACCGGCGTTATGTCGGCGAAGTTCCACAATACGCTCGCCGAGATGATCACGAGAATGGCGCTCGAAATAGGCGAGCAGCGGGTCGTTCTCACTGGCGGCTGTTTTCAAAACCGATATCTTACTGAGGAGAGCGTCGAGCGCCTCGAGCGTGCGGGGCTCCATCCGTACTGGCATCAGAGGATACCGCCGAACGACGGCGGCATCGCACTGGGACAAGTCATCGCGACCGACTATTACGATTCCCGAGGTGAATAGAGCTCATGTGTCTGGCCATTCCCGGTAGGATCACCGAAATTCGGGATCACGACCCTGTCACGCGAAGCGGCACCGTCGACTTCGGCGGGGTTTTCAAAGAGGTGAACCTCTCCTTCGTTCCCGACGCCCAGCCGGGAGACTATGTGATCGTTCACGCGGGCTTCGCGCTCAATACGATCGACGAGGCTGAAGCGGGAAAGATCCTCGAGTATCTCGATGAAATTGACGAGCTCGGCGGACTGGAGGAACCCGGGTCATGAAGTTCATGGACGAGTATCGCGACGCCGCATCGGTCCGCGCGCTCGCAGCGCGGATCCGCGGGATCACCACGCGGCCGTGGACCATCATGGAGGTCTGCGGCGGCCAGACCCACGCGATCGTCCGCTTCGGAATCGACGAGCTCCTTCCGAAGGAGATCACGCTCGTTCACGGGCCGGGGTGCCCGGTGTGCGTCACCCCCGCCGAGATCATCGACGAAGCGATCGACATCGCCTCGCGGCCGGGCGTCATTTTTTGCTCGTTCGGAGACATGGTCCGCGTCCCCGGAACGAAGGAGAATCTCTTCTCGGTCAAAGCGAAGGGGGGAGATGTTCGCGTCGTCTACTCGCCCCTCGATGCGCTGAGGCTTGCCGCCTCCAACCCGGACCGCGAAGTCGTTTTCTTCGCCGTGGGATTCGAGACCACTGCGCCGGCGAACGCGATGGCCGTCTATCAGGCGAGCCGCCGGGGGATCGAGAACTTCTCCCTTCTCGTATCGCATGTCCTCGTTCCGCCCGCCATCGAGGCGATCCTCTCGTCACCCGGCAACCGTGTCCAGGGCTTCCTCGCCGCGGGCCACGTGTGCACCGTTATGGGTTACGAGGAGTACCGGCCGATCGCCGATAAGTACAAAGTCCCCATCGTCGTTACGGGGTTCGAACCTCTCGATATCCTCCAGGGCATCTTCATGTGCGTCACACAGCTGGAGCAGGGCCGCTCTCAGGTGGAGAACGCCTACACGCGGGCCGTTCAGAGCGGCGGTAACGCGAAGGCCCAGGAGCTCATCCGCGAGGTGTTCTGCGTCGGACCGCGAAAATGGCGCGGGATAGGAAAGATCCCTCGAAGCGGGCTGCGGCTTCGAGGCGCGTACGAAAAATTCGACGCCGAGCGCCGTTTCGGTGTCGCGGGCGGGCCGTCCGAAGAAACGTCGGAGTGCATCAGCGGCTCGATCCTCCAGGGCGTGAAGAAGCCCCACGAATGCCCCGCCTTCGCGACGAGGTGCACACCCGACCGGCCGTTGGGGGCCACGATGGTGTCGTCGGAAGGCGCATGCGCGGCGTATTATCGCTACCGCCGGTTTTCGAACAAGGAGATCTGACCGTGGCGGACGAAAGAGACGAGAACGAGGAATTTGTTTTGTCGTGCCCGATACCTGTTACCGAGTACCCGCGCATCGTCCTCGGTCACGGCGGAGGAGGGACGCTTTCACACGCTCTCATCGAGAAGATGTTCGTTCGTTCCTTCGATAATCCTTTTCTCGACGCGCGTCACGACGGCGCGGTCTTCGAGATCGGCGCGCGGAAGGTGGCTTTCACGACCGACTCGTACGTCGTCCGCCCGATCTTCTTCCCGGGGGGAGACATTGGAACGCTTGCGGTGAATGGCACCGTCAACGACCTTGCCATGTGCGGAGCGCGCCCGCTGTTCATGAGCGCCGGCCTCATCCTCGAGGAAGGACTTCCCATGGAGACGTTGTGGCGGATCGTTCGATCGATGAAACGAGCCGCGGAGACCGCCGGCGTCGAGATCGTGACCGGCGACACCAAGGTGGTTGACAAGGGGAAGGGCGACCAGATTTTTATCAACACATCGGGCGTCGGTATCGTCGAGGGCCATCACGCCATATCGCCGAAGCGCGTCCGCCCGGGAGATGTCGTTCTCCTCAACGGCGACATCGGCCGGCACGGGATGGCGGTCATGGCGCAGCGTGAGGGATTGGAGTTCGAAACCGAAATCCAGAGCGATTGCGCGCCGCTCGCGGACATCGTCCTGGGACTTCTCGCCGCCGGGATCGAGGTTCATTGTCTGCGCGACCTCACACGAGGAGGCCTTGCGAGCGCCGTGGTCGAGATCGCCGGGACCGCCGGCGTCGAGATCGATCTCGACGAAAGCACCTTGCCTGTTTCCGGTCCCGTTCGCGCCGCGTGTGAGTTTCTCGGTCTCGACCCGATCTATGTGGCGAACGAGGGCCGATTCATCGCCATCGTTCCTGACAAGGACGCCGCGCCCGCCCTGGATCTTCTTCGCTCGCATCCGCTGGGCGCGGACGCGCGCGTCATCGGCAAGGTGTCGCAGGGCCGCGCGGGCCTCGTCACGCTTCGAACAACAATAGGGACTCGAGCGATCATCGACATGTTGAGCGGCGAACAGCTCCCGCGGATCTGCTGAGCCACACAACCCCAGGGCATACGTCCCAGCGGACCGCTCAATGCGGTTAACGTCAGAGACGTCAGTGGCAACATCGCCGGACTATTTTTTGCGACACCCGTTGTGTGAACATGTAATTCAATGTAATTTCTACAGTTGACACATTGCCGAGAAATCGATATTTTTTCACAGAGGCGATCGCGCTCAGGCACAGAGCCACACGAGGCACACAAGGCAGAAGAGGCGCGGGTCCGAAGAGGGCCCGGCGCATGTGTGCGATCGCATCCAGAACGGTTCCGCGTGCGCGGCGCACTGATGCGGAGAGGGAGTCAAGAAAACGATGAGCCGGATTATTCGGAAAAGAGAACTCGTCGAGAACATGTTCGAGATGGTCGTGGAGGCGCCGCTCATCGCCGCCAAGGCGCAGCCGGGGCATTTCGTGCTGTTGATGCCCGAGGAAAAGGGCGAGCGCATTCCGCTGACGATCGCGGATTTCGACCGGGAAGCCGGCACGATCACACTCGTCATCATGGTCGTCGGCACGACATCGACGAAAACCACGAAGCTCCGAGTCGGCGATAATCTCTATGCCCTTGTCGGTCCTCTGGGGCACGCCTCTGAGATAAAAAACTTCGGAACGGTCGTCATGGTTGCGGGCGGGGTGGGAACGGCGCCGATCTACCCCATCGCGAGACTCCTCCACGAAACGGGAAACCGCGTGATATCGATACAGGGCGCGAGAACGAAAGGCTTGCTCTTCTGGGAGGACAAGATCGCCTCCGTGAGCCACGAACACATCATTACGACGGATGATGGAACTCGTGGCCGGAAGGGTGTCGTCACCGTGCCGCTGAAAGAGATACTGGAGAGCGACCGCGACAAGCACATCGGCTGCGTCTACGCCATCGGCCCCGCGATCATGATGAAGTTCTGTTCTCTCACCACAAAAGCATTCGGAGTTCGGACGATCGCGAGCCTTAACTCGATCATGGTGGACGGCACCGGGATGTGCGGAGGGTGCCGGGTAGATATCGGCGGGAAAACGCTGTTCACCTGTGTCGACGGCCCGGAGTTCGACGCTCACTCGGTAGACTGGGACACGCTGATGCACCGTCAACGCATCTACCTCAAAGAAGAGAAATGCTCGCTGGACAGGTACATCGAGGAGGCTGGGATCAAGTGAGCACGGGGGAAAAAAAGAAGAAGACTATCATCCCCAAGAAAACGCCCATGCCCGAACAGGCACCGGAGGTTCGGAGGCGCAATTTCCAGGAGGTCCCGTTCGGGTACACCCCGGAACAAGCCCAGGAGGAAGCCGAACGGTGCATCCGATGCAAGAAGCCCTCGTGCATGAACGGGTGTCCGGTCAATATCGACATTCCCGCGTTCATCGGTTTGATTGCGGACGGCGATTACGTGGGAGCAGCGAGGAAGATCAAGGAGAGCAACTGCCTCCCGGCGATCTGCGGGAGGGTGTGCCCTCAGGAATCGCAGTGCGAGCGGGAATGCTCCCTGGCGAAGAAATTCGAACCGGTCGCCATCGGCCGTCTCGAGCGTTTTGCCGCCGACTACGAACGCGAGCACAATTTGATCGAACTTCCGCAGCGACTTCCGTCCAACGGGATGAAGATCGCTGCCGTCGGCTGCGGGCCGGCGGGTCTCACCGTTGCGGGCGACCTCGTCGTTCTCGGTTTCGAAGTCACGATCTTCGAGGCGTTTCACAAACCGGGCGGCGTTCTGATGTACGGGATTCCGGAATTCCGTTTGCCGAAGGCTATCGTAGAGAAAGAAATCGACTACCTGCGCAAGCTCGGCGTCACGATCGAGTTCAACCAGGTGGTCGGCAAATCGATCACGATCGAGGAACTGTTCAAGGACCATGGTTTCTCGGCGGTATTCATCGGCGTCGGCGCCGGACTTCCCAGTTTTCTCGGAATACCGGGCGAAGACCTCGGCGGCGTGTACT